>Ga0209694_1000497_pt1 | contig 63791 bp, 68 predicted proteins | sample GluameincwithD2O_FD_187499 | JGI IMG/M metagenome (GOLD analysis project Ga0209694, IMG submission 187499) | Mouse cecum microbial communities from Vienna, Austria - Glucosamine amended microcosms incubated with D2O (SPAdes) (version 2) | ecosystem: Host-associated > Mammals > Digestive system >... | reverse complement strand
CAACTATCATCTTTTTAAATTCTTCGTCATAACTCTTATTTTTTGCCACTTTGAACACTCCTTCCTAAGCGTATAAAACTATTATAACATCTCTACGCTTTCGTGTCCAAAATCTATCTTAACACCATTTATTATATTCTTCTCTATTCTTATCATATTGTCTTTTACCGAATTATTCTTTCAGTTTTTGCTCCTGCATTTATCTTATATTGCTTTTTCCAATATTTTTCATAAATATCTTTATAAATTTCAAAATCAACTTTATCTTTTCCTTTATTTATACAACTTGTTTCTAGTGTATCTATTTTAAATATTTCTGGTAGTACATTTTTTATATCTTTCTTATAATTACGAATTAATGAATATAAAAAAGTATGGATAGTATATACTGGATATTGACTTTTTGTCCTTGTTTTTATTTCTTCTACAGCAGTATTGGTATGTGTAATACATATCACTTTTTTATTTTTTAATTCAGTAGAAATTCTATTTAACAGATTTTTTAAAGATTCTGTTTTCCCACTTCCAGCTCCTCCTTGAATTAGAAAATTTTTATTGCAATTTATACATTCTATTGCTTTTTCTATAACGTCTATTTTCCTATCCATATTAAACCCTCTTTTATATATTTTGGTACTTCCCAATGCACATCATCTTCTTTTAACCCTAAATAGTAAATACTTGAAGCAAACGAAGACTTGCTATCTAATTTAATTATTCCCTCTAGCCCTTTTATTAGTTTATTATCATTATCTCTTTTTCCATATATAAAATCATACAATGAAATTTCTGAATTTTTTAGTTTTTCAATATTTTCCTCTGTTAAGTTTTCTCTGTTTTTTATTCCTTCAATAAAATCTTTATATTGATAAACCATATCAATATTAATATTAATAAAAGAATCTTCAAAACTCCTTGAATAATAGTTTAATTCTTCCAATTGATATGCTATCTTTATTTTTTCATCTACATTTTGTAATTCTTGTGCATTTTCCACTAAATTGTTAAACCATTGTTTTTTTCTTTCACTATCTTCTATATTATTTCCATCTAAATATTCTTTTATTGTATCATTACTTGTAAAATATCCATCTTTAACTGAACAACTTTTTCTATTTTCTTTGATACTATCTATATCGGTAATAATTAAACATTTAATTCCTAGAAATTCAATAAACTTTTTGAAAGCCTTTGCATTAGCTCCTACTTCTAGAATAGTAATATTTTGACTTAATAATAGCTGTCTTTCCAGTTCTGCTATTTCATTTTTGTTATCTATTTTCTTTTCATTTTCTTCATTTCTTTTTACTTTAATTTCTTCCAAAATAGCTTCATCATGAATGTTCATAAAATAGTGAATTAATATTCTTTCACTTATCCCTTCTATAAAGATTACTTTATCAGCAAAGAATAATTCTGATGATTCTATCTTTAGATATTTCTTTACAAAATTGTATAGTTCTTTTTCTGAAGAATATAATTCTAACATTCTATCTTGAAAATTAATAATATTAACGTTGTTTTCTTCCAACTTAAAATATTTCAAATTGCCAAAATCACATTGAGATATCATATGAGGAGAATGTGTTGAAATAAGTGTCTGCAAATATGGTATTCCTTTTAAAATTTTATCAATCTCTCTGGCAAATACGTATTGCATTTGTGGATGTGCATGTGCTTCTGGCTCCTCTATGCAAAAAATATTAATATCTTTTTTGTCTGCCAGAAATTTTGCTTTACTTATTTCAATATTTAATAGTAAATATAAGATATTCATATATCCTAAACCATTTAAGTATTCTGGTAAGCAATCATCTCTATCCCCATAGACTACTTTTGATAAATTAGAAATTAAAGATTTGGATTCTAAATCAGATTCTACACGAATTTCTTTCATATTTAAAAATTTATTAGCATTCTCTAAAAAAGGTTTAAAAAAGCTATTATACTTGATATCCAAATCACTATCTAATTTAAGAATTGTTTCATTAAGTTCTTTGACTCTTTCTGGTAATAAATCATTTTGAGAGTTAAAATATTTAGTAGTTAATGATGATAGTACACCTCTACTATTACCAAATTCTTCTGAACTTGAAACATCTCTTTTGGCATTAATTAATTGAAAATTAATTAACTTTTTAACAAATTCTATATCTGTCTCAACTAATTTGTATCTATTCTCACTATTAATATCCTCTATATTATCATAAATGTTTACTTTATATTTTATAAATTCTCCGATTTTTTTATGTATAAATTTCTTCTTTTCCTCTTTATTTAATATTTCAGTCTGTTCTAATAATTTTTCCTTATCTATAATTGCTTCAAACGCAATTTTTACAATAGTATTTTCTGCCTCTAAATCAGTAATAAACTCTGCTATATTTCTTAGATTATCTTGTTGTTTATATTCTATTTCTAATAATAGTCTTATAGAAAGTTGATGAATATCAGTTTCATAATCAATATTGTATATTTGTTTTCTTAATTCTCTTGAAAAATCATTAAAATCAAATTTTCTTTTATTATAAAAATAGTCCAGTAGAATAAAAAAAGAAGTTTTACCTGTATTATTCTTACCAATTAACCATGATACATCTTCATTCAAATTCAATTTACTATCTCTTAATAATCTAAAATTTTGAACTTGCATACTTTTTATTTTCATTATTTTTCCTATTACCTTTCTTACATTGTATATTATACTATATTTCAAAATCTGCTACAAGTTTTTCTGGGCACTTTTGTATAATTTATGCAAGTTTTTCCGACGACTTTGTCGTTTTTGTATATAAAAATAGCAGGAATCTTTCTTTTATCAAAGGTGTCCTACTATTTTTTATCTTATTTCATTTTTCTATTTGCTGTTATAATTTTCATATTTCTTATATAGTCTTCATAACTTGCAAAATCGGAATCATCAGTAAGTATATAATTAATATCATTTTCTTTGCAAAATTTCAATAAAGCAAAATCAAATATATCATATTTATGTTTATCATAATCCTCTTTATATTCACTTAAAACATCTCTATTAATATTATATTCCTCTATTTCAATGCATTTAGAAATTTGCTTATATAATAAATCAAACATTCCTTTTAGCTTTTCTCTTTCTTCTTTAATTGCTCTGTATTGCTTCTTATTAAAATCTTTTGGCAATGTAGCAGAATTACTTTCTTTATATAATTCGTATTCATTCTTTTCAATAACATTAAATAGTTCACATATATTGTATATTGTAGTATAAATTTTGCATCTACCATTTTCTATTGCATTTGCTAAAAATACTGGATAATACTCTTTTTGATATGCTTGTATATATGTGGTGTTTTCATAAAAAGTCCATAATAAAACATTTGTATCTACTGCTAGTTTCTTTGTATTGAGCTTCATTTGCGTATTTTCTATTGGTACAATCAATTCTTATCCACCTCTTAACTGTTCTCGATACTACTTTTTGTTATTTTTCCCACTATGTCCATATCAGTTTCTTTATTAAATCTGTCTACTGCATTTTCATATGAGTGTTTGTACGTATCTTTTCCCAATTCACTAATTTTCTCTATTCTAAAAATTCCATCAAATTTTTTTGGACCTAATTTAAGTATAAAATATCCTATACTTGAATTAAAAAATGGTGTCGCAAACAAAACAATATCACTAAAATCTAAAACAATAGTGTCTTCTTTTGATAAATTTTGTAATATCTTTTCCATTTCTGCTCTTAAGATTAAACCATTGCTCTCTGTTAATCCATTTTTTATATATTTTGAAACAATTACTTTCTTTTCCATAATACCTCCCATTTTACATATTATGCCTAAATTACTATTAATATTATACACTTATTTTTAGAGTAAATAAAGTTCCTTTAATTTTCTTTCCTAATTTACTAATTTTTTCTTTTCCATTCTCTTTTACTGTATATAAAATATCTTCTGTTATAATTGTAATTTTTCCTTTAAATTCTTTTCTAAATTCTTCTACTATTGTAAATCCCATTCCTCTTGGATAATCCGTATCTTGAGTAGTATTTCCCTTTTTTAATGCCCATTTTAAAGCTTCTTCTGAATCAAGTTCCTCGTTTTTATAATTTCTAACTGCTTGTGGAATTCCAATACCTAAATCATAAATTGAAAATGTAAATGTCTTTTTATTTTTGTAATATCCATGACAAATAATTCCCTCTTCGCTTTTACTATGTGTCAATGCATTACTTGGAATTTCAAAAATTTTAGATCTTAATATGCATTTTTGGTCTTGACTTAAGTCTTTCAGCTGTGATAGTTCAATTAACTTATTAATCGCTTCATCAGCTTCTTCTTCATTTGTTATTTCATTTAATGGTATATTATTTCTTTTTCCTATTAAATTATAATCTATATTTATAAATCCGCATATCTATTAGTCTATTTAATAGCTTGGATTTTTTAGTAAGACTTATTCTGATATTTTTCTTTTTTGAAATTAAAGCTATTGATGATAATATAGCTAGACATGTTGAACTAATATACTTACATTTTGTTGCATCAATTTGTATATTATTCTTAGTCGAATTCATTACTTGCTCTTGTATTTCAAACATCTTTTTTATACTAGATTTTGTTTCTGTATATTTCTCTTCTAGTTCTATTTCTTCATATTCCTTTGACATCCAATTCATATTTTTTCCTTGTATCTATATTTCTTTATATACTTAATATACAACATTTCCTAGCATTTTTCAAGCAATAAGTAGATTTTTATCTAATTAAAATTCTATCTTCTCTTCAATCCATTTTTCAACATCATCAATTTTAACCCTAACTTGTTCCATAGTATCTCTATCACGAATAGTTACAGTATCATCTTCCAAAGTATCAAAATCAACAGTAACACAATAAGGAGTACCAATTTCGTCTTCTCTTCTATAACGTTTACCAATAGAACCGGCTTCGTCGTAGTCACACATAAATTTCTTAGATAACTTATCATAAACTTCATTTGCCTTATCAGACAATTTCTTTGATAATGGCAATACAGCTAATTTATATGGAGCTAATGCTGGATGTAAATGTAGAACTGTTCTTGTATCACCTTCAGCAATTTCTTGTTCTTCATATGCGTTGCATAGGAATGCTAGCACAACTCTGTCTGCTCCTAATGATGGCTCTATTACATATGGCACGTATTTTTCGTTTGTTTCTGGGTCTTGGTATGATAAATCTTGTTTTGAGTGCTCCATATGACGTCCTAGGTCGTAATCTGTTCTGTCTGCAATTCCCCATAATTCTCCCCAACCAAATGGGAATGCGAATTCGATATCTGTTGTTGCTTTGCTGTAAAATACTAATTCATCTTGGTCATGGTCTCTTAGACGGATATTTTCTTTTTTCATTCCTAGGTCTAATAACCATTTTTCGCAATAATCTTTCCAATATTTAAACCATTCTAAATCTGTTCCTGGTTTGCAGAAAAATTCTAGTTCCATTTGTTCAAATTCACGTGTTCTAAATGTAAAGTTTCCTGGTGTTATTTCGTTTCTAAATGCTTTTCCTATTTGGGCTATTCCCATTGGTATTTTCTTTCTTGATGTTCTTATTACATTTTTAAAGTCTACAAATATTCCTTGTGCTGTTTCAGGTCTTAAAAAGATTTCTGACGTTGAATCTTCTGTTACTCCTTGGAATGTTTTGAACATTAAGTTAAATTTTCTTATTCCTGTAAAGTTTGTTTTTCCACAGCTTGGGCAAGGTATTTTGTTTTCGCTTATAAAGTTTGATAAAGCTTCGTCACTCATTCCATCTGCTATCATATCTTTTCCTTGTTCATGTGCCCATTCTTCTATAAGTTTGTCTGCTCTATGTCTTGTTTTACACTCTTTACAGTCAATTAGTGGATCTGAGAAACCACCTACGTGTCCTGATGCTACCCATGTTTCTGGATTCATTAATATAGCTGCATCTAATCCTACTACATTTTTTTGTTCTTGTATGAATTTTTTTCTCCATGCATTTTTTACATTGTTTTTAATTTCGTTTCCTAGTGGTCCATAGTCCCAAGTATTTGCTAATCCTCCATATATTTCTGAACCCGGGTAAATAATTCCCCTTCCTTTACACAACGCTACTAGCGTATCCATTGATTTTAACATAAATATTCCTCCTTTTTTATTTGGGTGTTTTGGGGGACAGTCCTTAAAAACACCTCCGTTTATTTTTAGGCCATCTATTTTTTGCCTTTTCTTTGACTTGTTTCAATAAAATCATAAAAGACTTTCAACTCTAGCCTAATAGCTAGGGACGAAAGTCTTTTCCGCGTTTCCACCCTAATTCTTAAAATGTTTTTTCACATTTTAAGCACCTTAATTTCTTTTTTATTACTCCAAAGCTCCCCACGCTTGTTTATTACAAGTTTTCCACCGTCACTTGCTCTCTATTAATAAAGTTTTGCGCTTTTTCTTTTTCACAGTAATTTATTTTGTTGCATATATTTTATTACCACATTTAAAAAAAGTCAATATTTTTTGTTAAAATTGTTGCCATTTTTCTACTTTTGTGCTATCATATAAATATAATAAAAATAGAAAATAAGAAACCACGGAAGTGGTTGCCGAGAAAACAAAATAACCATTCCCTCGTCAAAGCAGAATGGTTATTTTTTTATTGCCTATGTAGTAAATATAAAATGACAAATGCTAAGGCAAAATTTATGATAATTGTTCCTACTAATCCATAAAAAAGCAGTTTAATAATTGTTAATAGCATTTCTTCTACCATAGCACCACCTCCATATATCAGTCTCACAACTAAAAGCCGTGGAGTAGTATGTACAAATTAAAGAGTTAAAGGTGGCAACACACTCCGCTTATTCTTATTTTCTATAATTTACATTATAGTGCATATTTACTCAGTTGTCTAGCGAACATATTAATTTTTTCAAATTTTTTAATTTTTTCAAAAATGGGTTGCCATTTTTATTTTTTTATGCTATTATATTAATTGTGTTTAACTTATGTAGGGGTATAGTGTCAATGGTAGCACATCGGTCTCCAAAACCGCCTGTGAGGGTTCGAGTCCTTCTACCCCTGCCAACAAAGCAAAACTTGATACTATACTTGTATCAAGTTTTTTGTATTTCTATTAATTAATATTTTGCATAAATCTTTTTTAGTCTACAAATTTATCGGAGGTGATCTTTATAAACAAATTCTTAAAATTTTCAAGCATTTTAATTATTATATTTGTACTATTTATATCAATATTTTTCATTCCAACTCTAAGTTCACGGAAATCTATCAAACTCTGAACAATTAGATTCTGAAATTATCAATTTCAACCCCAATGGCTTTGTTTGGCCAATTCCTGGTTATAGTCGAATTAGTTCCCCTTTTGGAAAGCGTATTGCACCAACTTCACGGTGCTGCCACTTCACACACTGGAATTGATATTCCTGCTCCGCCTGGTAGCAAGTTTATTGCTGTTGCTGATGGCGAGATTACTTTTTGCGCTTTTTTAGGTGGAGGTGGTTATACTATTACTCTTTCTTTTGATGATTTCAAGGCTACTTATTGTCATTGTGACCCTAATTTTATTGTTCAGGTTGGTACTCAGGTTAAACAAGGACAAGTTATTCGGATGTGTTGGTCCTAAAAATGTTTATGGTGTGCCTCGGTAATCAATATCATGATGAGAATGGTTTGCCTACTAATGGTGCTACTACTGGTCCGCATTTGCATTTTGGTATTCGTATTGATAACAAATATAAAAACCCTTTAGATTTTTTCTAAAGAGTTTTATATTTTATTTACATATCGTCATCTTCGTCACTATCTTCGCAACCATGACAACCATGGCAACTTCCATTACAGCCATCATGCTCAGGTTCATCATCTACATTTCCTGTCCAGTCAAGCTCTATTATATTATTGCATTCTGGGCATTCCACTTCTGTTTTATTTTCATCCACATCAATAATAAATTCGCTTTCGCAATATGGACAAACTATTTCAAAATCAAAACCTTCTTCTGCATATATGTCTTTTTCTATATTGTCTATTATGCCTTGCATTTTTGACATTTTTTCTTCTATTTCATTTTGTCTTTCTTCTAATTGTTCTATTTCTTCTTTTCTGTAATTTGCTATGTCATCTACTTTTTCTACGATTACATCTACAAAACTTGAAAGTCTTTTTTTGATGTATTCTAAATCTTCTTTATTTTTTATATTTTTTTCAATGTCATCTAAAAAACTTTTGTATTCGTTTTTTATACTTCCCATTCGTCAATCACCTTTCTTAAACTCTTTCCATGTATTCGCATGTTCTTGTGTCTATTTTTAATATATCACCGATATTTACGAATAATGGTACTTGGATTTCTAAACCTGTTTCTAGTTTTGCTGGTTTTCCTGATGTTGTTGTTGTATTTCCACTAAATCCTGGTTCAGTGTATGTAACTTCTAATTCTACAAATGTAGGTGGTTCTACTGCAAATGTATTTCCTTTATATGATAATATTGTAACTTCCATATTTTCTTTTAAGTATTTTAAACAATCCCCTAATTGGTCTTTGTTTAGTGGCATTTGGTCATATGTTTCATTATCCATAAAGTAATATAAATCTCCATCATTATATAAGTATTGCATTACTTTCTTTTCGATTTCTGCTGCTGGATATTTGTCTGATGGATTGAATGTTTTTTCTAATGTTGCTCCAGTAATAACATTTTTTAATTTTGTTCTTACAAATGCTGACCCCTTTCCTGGTTTAACATGTTGAAATTCTACTATTCTATATACATTTCCCTCCATTTCAAATGTTGTTCCATTTCTAAAATCTCCTGCTGAGTATACTGATGCCATATTTATTTCTCCTTTCAATTTTTATCTCTTTTTATTATTAACTTTAACTATTTTACTACATATTTCCAGAAAAATCAAGTATTATAAATCTATATCTTTACTTAAAAGTGAAGTTATATATTTAAAAATTTAAACTCTGCGCAGTTTGGTAAGATACATATTAATACAGATAAGCTAGATTAACTTATAAAAATTATGAAAATATAGCAAAGTAATTTATATGATAAGTCTTACCAGTAAAGAGCTTAAATTTTTAAATCATATAACTTCACTATAAATTCTTAAATTTTAAAATATATAACTTCACTATAAATGTTTAATATATATTTTTTTATATTATAATATAATTTTTCTCAGATTTAGTCAAACTTATACAACCAAATTTTGTAATTTGAACCGTATCCTCAATACGAACCCCAAACTTACCAGGAATATAAATCCCCGGTTCGTCAGTAACCACCATATTCTCTCTAAGTTGAGCATCAGAGCGATAACTAACATAAGGAGCCTCATGAATTTCCATACCAAGGCCATGACCCAAACTATGAATTAAGCTATGACCATTCAACTTAAAATCATTTTCAACCATTTTAGTTAGCAACCTAGTACTTGAGCCATCCTTCATCTCATCCAAAGTTTGAACTTGATTTTTCAAAACCAAATCATAAACAGGTTTTATCATCTCTGGCACACTACCAACAAAAAAAGTTCTTGTCATATCTGAACAATATCCATTTACCTTACAGCCCATATCTATTGTTATAATATCCTGCTCTTGTATTTTTCTATCAGTTGGCACTGCGTGTGGTTTTGATGTATTTTCTCCTGATGCAACAATTGTATCAAATGCTAAGCCGTCTGTTCTTCTTTTAAAATATTCTTCTATTTCTTCTGCAATTTGTTTTTCTGTCATTCCTGGTCTTATATATGACAAAATATAGCTAAAGCAATCGTCTGTTATCTCACAAGCTTTCTGTATATTGCTTATCTCTTCTTTGTCTTTTATCATTCTCTGCTTTTCTATTATATGCTCTGTTTCTACCAAATTATTAATTTTGTATTTTCTTATCAATTCCTTATATCCTGCATATGTTACATAGTTTTCTTCAAATCCAACATTTTCACAAAACATAAAGAAATTTTCGTAATCATCTTTTGAAACACTATTTATATCATTTACAATTATTTCGTCATAAAGTGTTAATGTGCTATGCACATGCTCTATATATCTTCCGTCTGTTATATATATATTCTCTTTTCTAGTAAGCAGCAAAACTCCTTCTGCTTCAATATTTGTTAGGTATTTAATATTTACTGGGTTTGAAATTATTAATCCTTGCAAGTCTAAGCTTGACATTGTGTTCCTTAGCCATTGTAATTTGGGATTCATTTAAACCATCCTCTCAATTTTTATTTATTCCATATTTTAAGCTTTGTACAATCCTAATGTAAATATTTGCATTAGGATTAGTTTTATTTGTTCAAAAGGCACATACATACTGATAAATGTTGCAATTACTATAAATGGTCCAAAAGGTATGTATTCATCTGTTTTCTTTATTTTTGATATTAATAAAAATATGCTAAGTATTGCACCTATTAAGAATGATACTAATGTGATTATTATGATATTTTGAAGTCCAAAGAATAATCCTAATGCTCCCATTAACTTAACATCACCAAATCCCATAGCTTCTTTTCCGTAAAATATTCCGCCAACTAGCGTTATTAATAAGAATATTCCGCCACCTGCTAGCATTCCAAGTAACATATTAATTGTTATTGCTACATTTGATAATCCATATAAAAATGCAAAAACTATTCCTACTTCAAATATTGTTAAATTAAGTCTATTTGGTATGATTTGTAGTTTATAGTCTATTACAAATGCTGATAATAGCATTGGTGTTAAAATTAAATATTTTATTAAGTCTAAATTTCCTACTATTGTATTATGTATTCCAAATTTATATACTAATGTGACATATATAACTGCTGTTATTAGCATTAAAATATAATTTGGTTTAAAACTCATTTTTCTTTCTGTAAAAAATTCTTTTGAAAATACTTTCTTGTAATCTGGTAGCCTTACATTTAGCCAAGCTACAAACTCTCCCATAAATAGTCCAACTATTGCCGCTACTACATAGTATGCAATATGCACATCATTAAAATACATCTCTTATTTCTCCTTTTTTCTACTGTGTCCATTGGGGACGTTTCCTTTTGGACATTTTGTCCATTTTGGGACACATCTTTGCTTTTTATTTAGTCAGCTTCCTTTTTATTAGATTTTCTATTGGTCTCTTCCATGCTGTGTACCAATAATCCTTTTCTTTTATTGGGTCTACCAGTATTGTAAACATTTTGCTTCTATTTCCACCAATAACATCTGTGAATATTTGGTCTCCCACTACTCCTATGTTTTCAGGGTTCTCTTTTAATTGTTTTTGTACTTTTTTAAATCCTGATTTTAGTGGTTTTTTTGCAAAGTTTGAATATGGTATTCCTAGTTTTTTTGATACTTTTTCTACTTTTTCTTTATTATTTGAGTTTGACAATATGTATAGTTTAGTTCCTTGTCCTTGTAGATTTTTTGCCCACATTTCAACATCTTTTGATAGATTTTGGTCATAGTCTATTAATGTGTTGTCAACATCTAATATCAATGCTTTTATGTTGTTTTTTTGCAAAAATTCTATTGTTATGTCTTCTACTTTTTCTAAGTATGCACTTGGTTTTATAAACATTTCTTCCTCCGTTTTGCCAATTTGTCAAAATGGGAATATTCCCTTAATTGACATTATATTTCTAAAATGTATGGTTCTTCACTTGTTCCTTTTCCGCCTGATACTTTTACTTCTGGTTTTAATGTAGATACTGTACGAATTCCCCAAGAATAGCTACGTGTGCTCATCGAAGCACTTGATACGACATAGCATATATTTCTATCATTTATTTCTCCTGTGTTCTCCCATATATTGTATACAATAAAGTATATTGCTGTTGTAGTTTTTTCTGGTTCCTGAACCCATACTCCACGTGATGCTAACCAGTAAGTTTGATTATTTTCTGCTTTTGATATTTCTAGCTTTTTCATCTGCTGATAATCTATTTCTCTATTAGTATCTTCGTCTTTTAATGTCCCATTATAATTACTCATATGTGGATATTTGCTTGGCGCCACATACATATTAGTATTTTCTGAATATGGATTATCTGGAACACTTCCTACACATCTTATACTACTTTCATACTTTGTATTTAAATATTTCTGTGCTTCATCATTCAATTTTTTTATTGCATTATTGTATGAGTTTTTTGTGGTAGTAGATACTGCGCTGTTATATGCCAAACTATTTGCAGCTGCTCCTGTTCCATTCCCTATTTCTACTTTTGCTGTTGTAGGATTTGGTGTTATAATTTGTATTCCGTAATTTTTGCCATTTACTGTGTTATAATTTTTGTCATATAATACAATATTTTTATCTGTTTTATCTATATATTTCACATAGTCTCCTGCTTTAACTTTTGTACTTGCCAATGTTGTAACTTTAGCAGATACTTCATCTGATTCTATATTTCCATTTACTAGTTTTATTTTATATTCTCCTATTTCATATAATGAAAAATATTCTTGGCGTCCAACTCTCCAATCATTTGTATTTGCTTTTTTGTAGTAAACATCCCATTTTTCTATATTGCCTTCATATTGAACATTTAATATATTCACTTCCCAAGATTGCCCAGCAACTGTTTCTTTTATTCCCACGTTAAATGTTGGTTTGTTGCTGCTTTCTTGCCCTTTATATTCTACATTATATAGGTTATTTGGCAATTGCTCTAAAACATATACCTTTTCGTTTTCATATCTTACGCCTTCTAAACTTATTACTTTTCTCTTTTCTAAATTTATAAATACTGATTGTTTTACACCTTCTATATGCAAGTTATTTACTAATTGTTCTTCTGTAAAGAATTTATAACCTGCTATACTTGCTGTATCATCACTATATCCATAATCTTTGACTATTTTTAGTCTTTCTATTAATTCATTATAATGAGCTGACCCTGTTTGTATGCTTTCTCCTTCTGTTTCGTCAAAGCTTTGCTTTTGGCTTCTTATCTTATCTACATTTGTTTGTAGTATTTTTAATTCTGTTGTAAATGCTGTTACATTTGATGATTTTACTACTTCAATTCCTGAATATGTTGCTACTGATGCTAATATAATTAATACTATTATTGTTATTACGAGTGATATTAATGTTATTCCTGATGTTCTTGTATTTTTCATTTTATACCCACCTTTTATCTCTTTTGTTCTACGTCAGATTTTATTTTGACATTTTTATTATACTATAAATTAAAAAAAAAGCAAGAATTTTCATTTAATTTATAAGTTACTATTCAAACAATTTAATTAAATGCTCTTGCTCAATATTTTATTTACAAAATCTGTGTTTTCCAATCGTCACAGTCATAGGTCTTGACCATATCCACTTATTCGTTGCAGTAGCTGGATTAAAATAGTATATAGCCCCATATGTTGGGTCCCAACCATTAAGTGCATCTTGTGCCGCTTTTTTAGCAGTACTATTTGGTGTCAAGTTTATTTGCCCGTCTGATACAACATCAAATGCACCTTTTTGATAAATTACACCTGATATTGAATTTGGAAATGAACTACTTCTTACCCTATTCATTACAACAGCTCCAACTGCTACTTGACCAGTATACGACTCTCCTCTTGCTTCTCCATAAATCAGCCTTGCAAGTAAATTCACATTGCTCGAATTGCTACTAGAACCACTTGAAGATGAGCCACTTGAACTGAAAATTCCCATTGCCTTTAATGTTGCTGGTCCTGCTATTCCGTCTTGTGTTAATCCATTTTTTCGTTGAAAATATTTTACCGCATTTAGTGTTTGCGTTCCATAAATTCCATCCACATTTCCGTTGTAGTATCCCCAACGTTTTAATTTTGTTTGTATTTGCCTTACTTCATCTCCTCTTGAGCCATATTTTGATAATGCTTCTACTGAGCTGTTTTCTGATACTGCTATAAATGTTAGCATTCCTATTCCTATTAAACTAATTACGAAAATTATAATTAGTCTTTTTTTGTTTTTTAACATAAAAATCACCTAATAATAAAAATTTTCTTTTTCCTATTTTTATCATTTTAGTGATTTTTTATACATCTTATTTTTCTTTCGATTGGGAGCGGTTCTTTTGGGCCTCAAAACTTTTTTGGCCTGTCCCAAAAAGTTTTAAGAACAATATCTACACAAAATTGCTTCCAATCCAACTTGTAAATCAATTAATCCATTTTTATAATTAAAATCTAAATCTCGTAAACTTTGTAAAATTCCGCTAAGTTCACTTTCCTTAAAATACTTAGCTTGTGTCTTATATTTATTTACTAAGAAAGTTTGATTAGGTTTTAAATTCAAGCTACTAATAACATCTTTATTGTATTTCACTGACAATTTTGTAAAATATAATTTTTTAAAATGATTATACAAAGTTATTAATATTTTTTGTATTGGTTCTTTTGCAAATATCAAATTTTGCAAAACTTCTAATGCTTTTGCAATTTCTTTTTTTCCAAGTGTGCCTGTTAAGTCAAATATTACACTTTCTAGCTTTTTTATAGTTAATTTATCAATATCTTCTCTTTTTATTGTTCCGTTTGTGCCTGCATATTCAATTAGTTTTCTGATTTCGTTTATTATGTCTTGCATATTTGTTCCGCAACATTCTATAAAATATCTTAAAGTTGCGTTGTCTATTTGTACTTTATATCCATTACAGATTGCCTTTATTCTTGCTTCTATTTGTATTGGTTTTTGAAATTCAAATTGACATACTGTTCCCAGTTTTTCTATTGTTGTATACAGTTCTTGTTTTTTGTCTGCTTCCTCTTCTACAAATACTAAAACTGTACTTTCATTTATAATTTTGATGTTTTCTTGAATGTAATTATTGATTTTTTCTTTTAGTTTTACTGTTTCTGCGTTTTTTCTTTTCCCTTCTTTTTTTAGTATTCCAGTATTACGAGCTATTATTAATTTTTTTTCGTATCCAAATGCAGGGGTTTCAATATTTGCTATCAGTTCACTTATATTGCTTTCATCTATTAATATGTAGTTTATTCCTTTTATTGTTTCTCCAAATAGTGATTTTATTTTTTTTAGTGTTGTTTCTAATAGAAATAATTCTTCTCCATATAGTAGATATAAACTTTTTAGATTTTGATTTTTTAGTTCTTTTTCTAAGTTTTCTATTGTTACCATTTTTCGCCCCCATATTTTTCATTTAAGCGTCCAGATTTTCCAGACGCTTGTTTCCTTTGAGATTTTCTCATTACATTCGAAAATTCAAATCGGCATAAGAAAAGGTAGCAAACTCACTTTTCTTATTTTTCTATTTTTTTAAGATAATTCTTATAATTTCTGATATACTCCAAGCTTGTGCTATTGTGCCCTTTGGTAGTTGCTCTCCCTCAGAGTCATACAATTCTGCAACACTTCCTATACAGCCTCTTTGGTCAATTTCTTTTTCAAATATTTTTTTAGTGTTTTGTATGAATTTTTCTAGTTTCTTTTCTAATTCTTGTTTTTCTTTTTTGTTTTTTGTTTCTTTTATGATATTTTTTAAACTGTTGTAATATAGCCCCAATAGCCAAGTCCAAGTAATTCCTTGGTGGTAACTAGAATCTCTTTTTTCTCCGTCGCCTTCATATATTGCAACATATTTTTCTTCATCACTTGCTAATGTTTTTAAACCATAATCATTTAATAGTTTACTTTCTACTACTTCTATTATGTTTTTTGCTACTTCTGATGTTGGTTTTACTACTGGATATGTCAAGCTTAATGCAAATAATTGATTTGGTCTTACTTTGCTGTCTCCCAAAACGTCTTCTAGACATTTTGTATATTCATTATAAAATTTATCATTAAATTCTGTTTTGCATCTTTGTGCTAGCTCTTCATATTTCTTTGTATTACTAGACTTTCCAAATTTCTTACTTAATTTTGCCATAATCATATTTGCGTTATACCACAAACTGTTTACTTCTACAACTTTGCCATTTCTAGGTGTTATTGCTACTCCATTATATTTAGCGTCCATCCAAGTATTTTGTGTTTCATCTGTTCCTGAAACTATTAATCCGTCAACGTCTAGATATATATTATTGTTATCAACATCAACTCCGTTTAACATAATTTTCAATTACATCTTCCATTGTTTTATACATTTGTGTTTTTACAAATTCATAATCTCCTGTGTAGTCGATGTATTTTTGAACTTGTTCAAATAATAATAATGACGCGTCTACACTGTTATAAAGTGGTCTGTTGTCATATCCAGAATAACCATTTGGAACTAGTCCGTATTTTACGTCTCTTATCATTGTTTTTAGGACTTCTTTTGCTATTTCAAATCTTTTTGTTACTAATAATAGTCCTTCAAAAGCAATTAAGCTATCTCTTCCCCAGTCTAGAAACCATGGATATCCTGCAATTATTGTATGTAATGAAAAGTTTGGGCGATATGCTATAAAGTTGTCTGATGCTATTAATAATTTTTTTATTAATTTCTCATCTTTTTTGTCGATTAATTCTGAATTGTCAAAAATTTCTTGCATTCTTTTTGTTTCTTTTTCAATTAAGTCTTTTACATCTATTTCTTCGATGTTTGCTTCTAATGAACATACAAATGATATCTCTTTTTCTGTTTTTGCAGGTATTTCTACTTCATATACTCCAGGAACTACGTGGTTTTCTTCTGCTGAAAATCCACGTTTTTCTTCTTCTATATAAAACATATTTCTAAAAGTATCATTTTGATGTTCTATGTAATTTCCTTCTGATATGTGCATATATATTGGTGTTTGAGAATTTCTATCTACTACAAGTTTTACTTTTCCTTTATAAATTTCTTGTCTTAATTCAAATTCATGGTTTTCATTTACTGTATGGAAATCTCTAAAATTTACAATTGGAGCTAAAGTTAATTTTGCTTTTGCTCCACCTGTTTTTACTTTGTAGTATACTCCCACAGTATTTTTTCCATAATCCATACAAATTGTTTTGGTTATTTGCGTTGTTCCTATTTTATATTTAAATGTTGGTACAATTTCTTTTTCAAATTCTTGTTGATATTCAAATCCTTTTGATATATATTCTTTTCCAACATTTGTATATAAATCGTATTTTCTTCCTCTAATTTCAACACTTTCATCTATTTTTGATAATATCAAAAATCTTCTTGCTGGTGGTGTTAGTGGTGCAACTAGTAGACCACTATATTTTCTTACATTTGCTCCTATTATAGTTGATGAACTATATCCACCTATTCCATTTGTAATTAACCATTCTTTGTTTAATCCATTTTCTAAATTTAATGTTTCTTTTGTAAATTTCATATTTTTTCCAACCTTTTTATTTTAAATTACTGTTTTTTAGTTTTTCTAACATTTGTGCTCTTACATCTTGGTTTGTTGTTTCTCTTTTTCTGTTTTTTCTCACTTCTTCTTTTGGCTTAGTCCTTGAAGTTTCTCTTTTTCTTGTTTTATTAGAACCATTCTTTCCTTTCGCTCTGCCTTCTGCTCTTGCTTTTGCTTTTTTATCAGCTTCTCTTATTGAGGCTATTCTGTCACTATATTTATCGCTAAATTTACTTTTTGTTTTCCATTGTTTTTCGTGTTTAGAACTTGTTCCCTTCTTTTTAGCTTTTTTAGCCATATCTTTTTTAATTTTGTTTATTCTTTTTTCTTCTCTTAATTTTGTATTTAACATCAAATATTGTGGGTCATTTTGTTTATCTTGATATTTTAGGTCATCACAAATTAATTCAATAATTGATGAGGCTACTAAACTTGGGTCATGTCTAATCATATCATCTTTTATCATTGATAAATTTCTTTGTAAAAATCTAATTCCTTTTACCTTTTCAATATCTTGTTCAACTATGTCTTGTCCTTGCATATTATATTTTTTAATAAACTCTGGAACAATTTCTCCTGTATCATAAATACAATAATCTACAACTCCATTTCCACAATGATCTATAATTGCATTCAAGTGGTCTGAAACACTGTAATTGTCTGTTTGACCTGGCTCTGTCATAATATTGCTTATATATACTTTTATTGCTGCACTTTCCTTAATTGCCTTTGTAACTCCACTTACTAACAAGTTTGGAATTACATTTGTGTATAAACTTCCTGGTCCTATTATAATACAATCAGCATTTTTTATAGTTTCTATTACCCCAGGCGCTGGTCTACAATTTGTTGGGTTTAATAAAATTCTATTTATTTTTGTTATTTTATCTGAAACAACTTCTGCTATCCTAGATTTTTCTTTTACTATGTATCCATTCTCAAGTTCTGCAACTATCCCCATTTCATCCAATGTTACAGGAATAACTTTTCCTATCATATTTATAACTTCATTACTTTTTATGATAGAATCTTCAAAATTTCCATTTATCCCTTTCATCGCTAAAAAGTAAATATCTGAGAAATTAAGACCTCTTAATTTTCCACTTCTAAATTCATAATTAAACAGTTTATCAATTTGACCATCTTTGCTAGCTAGTGAAATTATACTGTCTTTAACATCTCCTAGCGGCATAGTTTGTAGTTCTCTTCTTGAATTTGAAACCTCTTCTCCATAATCTGAAACTGTTACTATTGCTGTTAAATTATTAGTGTATTGTTTTAGACCTGAAAGAACTGTATTTAGCCCTGTTCCTCCACCTATTACAACAATATTAGGGCCTTTGTCATAAACTGTTTTGTTAAATATTAAAGATTTAACATTTACATTTTTCTTGTTTTCCATTCTTTCGTCTGTTGACTCAATTAGAACTTCTAATGTTCTTTTATTTAAGCAAATTAGCCCAATTATAATTGCAAGAAAACCAGCTACAAAAACTGCAACCACTTCTCCTACTTCTAAAAAAGAAATCTCTTTCATAACTAATATTTTTGCTAATCCATAACATGCAAGTAAAATTCCTACTAAAATAAGGAAAATCCATCTTTTCATTTTGGTGCTTGATTTAAACCATTGCATAAAACCTTTCATTTTTACCTAACTCCTTTTTTGCTTTCCCATGTCCCATTGGGGACGTTTCTTTTTGGACAAAATGTCCATTTAGGGACACATCTGTAATTTCTATTTTCCTATTATTTCTACTTCTAATTCTATTTTTTTGCCGAATTTTTCGTAGACTTTTTCTTGTACGTGTTTTACTAGTTTTATTACATCGTCTGATGTTGCATTTCCTTTGTTTATTACAAATCCTGCGTGTTTTGTTGATACTTCTGCATCTCCAACTGAATATCCTTTTAGTCCTGCCTCGTCTATTAATTTTGCTGTTATAAAGTCTGTTCCTCTTTTGAATGTGCTGCCTGCACTTGGGTATTCTATTGGTTGTTTTTCTTTTCTGAATGTTTTATATTCATCCATTTTCGCTTGTATTTCTTCTTTTTTTCTTTTTGTTAGTTCTAATTCTACTTCTGTTACGACGTATTTTTCGTCTTTTAACATACTTCTTCTGTATTCAAATTTCATTTCTTCGTTTGTGAATTCTTTTTGGTCACCATTATATGATATTGCTTTTACTTTTTTTACGATGTCTTTCATTTCTTTTCCATGTGCACCAGCGTTCATTCTTATTGCTCCGCCTATTGTTCCTGGTATTCCTGATATTTCTTCAAATCCTGATATTTCTTGCTTTAAGAATTCTCTTGCTATTTTTGCGTTTTTTTCTCCTGCTCCTACTGTTACTTTTATTTTATCTCCGTGTTCTTCTATTTCTAATTTTTCTATTTTTATTATTAATGTTATTCCTTCTATTCCTTTGTCTGATATCAATACATTGCTTCCATTTCCTAGTATTGTTAGTGGTATTTGCTTTTCTTGCGCTAATTTTAGTATTTCTTTTAGGTCTTCTGTATTGTCTATTTTTATTAGACATTCTGCTGGTCCGCCTATTTTAAAGCTTGTGTAGTTTTTCATTTCTTCGTTGTATTTGATTTTTTCTGAAGCTATTTTTAGGTTTGCTTCTTTTATTGTTTTTTCTATGTTCAAAAGGGTCACTCTCCTTTTTATTTTTAGTCTTCCTTATTCTACTATATTATTGGCTGAAAATCAAGTTGATAACAAAAAAATACTAGAGATTGCCGTCTCTAGTATTTTTCTGTTTTCATACAAGTGAAAATCTTTTATGTCTCTGTTTATATATATTTATTCATAATTGTACAATTGCAAAATATATTATATTAATATTCTAATTTAAGGAGCTTATTATTTATGGTTTTGAAGCAGAACTTTTATGTTGTTAAAATAAAAAGAAACTTTATAGCAATTATATTTCTTAGCTTTACACTTGGATTACTAATATTCTCTAGAACAAATCTTCCTGCTGTAAAATCTGGTTTAGCACTTTGGGCAAACTCTGTTGTCCCATCTTTGTTTCCTTTCTTTGTTGCAACAGAATTATTAATGCATACAAATATTATTCAACAATTAGGAATTTTACTAAATCGATTTATGAAACCAATTTTTAATGTACGTGGTGAAGGTGCTTTTGCATTTATTATGGGAATTATTAGTGGATATCCTGTTGGAGCTAAAATTGCAAGTAATTTTAGAAAAAATAATATTTGTAGTAAAGAAGAATGTGAAAGGCTTCTTAGTTTTACCAATAATTCTGGGCCTTTATTTATTATCGGCTCTGTTGGAATTTTGATGTTTAAAAATACAACTATTGGGATTTTGCTTTTTATTACTCACATTTTAGCTTGTATTACAGTTGGAGTTATTTTTAGATTTTGGAAGAAAAATAAAACTTCTTCAGATTTTAAAAACAGTTCTAGTTCTAAGCAAAAAAGCAATAATTTTGCGACTTTTTCTAACTTAGGTGAAGTGTTAGCTGAAAGTATTACAAGTAGTATTTCTACCATTTTGTTAATTGGTGGATTTGTTGTAATTTTTTCTAGCATTATATCTATTTTGAATGCCAGTGGACTTCTTGAACTTCTTTCTAATGTAATTGCTCCTGTTTTTAATGGTTTACGGTATTGATAATGTTTTTGCTTCTCCACTTATTAGTGGTTTTTTGGAAATTACAAATGGCATCAATTCTATTTCTTGCATAGCTTCTAAAAAACTTTCAATAAACATTATAATTTCCGCTTTTTTGCTTGGATTTGGTGGGATATCTGTTTTGTTGCAGGTTTGGAGTATTACTTCTAAAACAGATTTATCTATAAAGCCTTATCTTTATGGAAAGCTTTTGCAAGGTATATTTGCTGCTTTTTATACATATATTTTTATAAATGTTATACCATTTTTCAATTTTGATTTGTAAGAAAGGATTGTGTTTTATGGAACGTGATTTTAATAATTTTATGCCGCCTTTTATGGATTATGGAATGCCACCTAATTCTCCACAAGATGATATATTTAATCCTGTGGCTCAGTACGAACAGGCTTATTGCTATTATCGCTATTTGTGTATGCAAATGGATTATAAAATTAAGTGTAAAGAATATGAGAAAATGTGTGCGAATGATAACCGTTCTTCTTCTCTTGGTCGTGAAAGAAAGGTTGAGTAGTTTTTATTTTCCTGACCGGCTAGTTCATTGCTTTTGTTTAACTAAATTTATATAATTAGGCAAAAGGAGGCGTATTAAAATGTCAGAAAATATAAAAAAATTAACAAGGAATATAAGCATTGATTGGACTTTAATATTTACACTACTAGCTACATCTTTTGTAATTGCAGTTTCTTCACAAATATCAATTCCATTACCAAATGGAGTTCCTATGACTTTACAGACTTTTAGTGTTGCTTTAGCTGGTTTCTGCTTATATAAAAATAACAAAGGATTAAAATCAATTATTGCTTATTTGTTTTTAGGTTTATTTGGTTTGCCAGTTTTTGCTCAAGGTAAAGGCGGCTTTGCTAGTTTAATTGGTCTAACTGGTGGTTTTCTAATTGGTTTTATTTTCTTGGTTTATTTTTGTCAAAAGGCTAAATCTTGTAATTCTATGTGGACTAAAGTTTTTGTTGCTTTAGTTGGCTTGGTTTTATTACATATATTTGGCGTTTTGCAATATAGTATTTTGACTGGTATGAACTTTATGAATGCAGCTTTGCTTGTTTCTGTTCCATTTTTACTTAAAGATTGCTTGTCTGTTTTGTTGGCTTTATTGGTTTCCAGTACAGTTAAGAATATTTAATTTTTTAAAGCTTGAAGAACAATAAAAATTGTTTTTCAAGCTTTTTACATTATTTTATATTTTACTTTTCTACCTTATCATTAGTAACATTTCCATCACCATTAACCGGAATTGTATCACCCAAAAAAGTAGGCTTTGGCTTAAAGATACACTTTACAAAATCCTTATTTCTTGCCATAATTTCTCTTGCTTCTCTATAACCTGCACCAACATATTGTCTTTGGTCTGATGGCACACCATAAGCTTCCACACCTAATTGATTTGCTATATACAGAGCTCTATACAAATGATATTCTTGTGTTACTATAACGATTTTCTTAGCTTCAAAAATCTCTTTTGCCCTATATATACTTTCATAAGAAGAAAAACCTGCATGATCCATAAAAATATCTTCTGCTGGCACATCTTTTTCTATTGCAAAATTTTTCATTGTGTTTACTTCATCATAGTCTTCTTTTCCATGGTCACCACTCATTATTATTTTTGAAGATATGTTGTTTTTATATAATTCTATCGCTCTTAATAATCTATCTTCAAGCATTGGGCTTGGCTTGTCTCCCCATATTCCTGCACCTAATACGATTATACAGTCAATATCTTTTAATTTACTATAATTTTCATCTTTTATTATCTGTTTTTTTGTTGTTGCTTTCACCCATGTATTTATTGATATTACTATTATTGCTAAGATTACTAGTGTTATTATTATTGCTGTTATTATTTTTTTCATTTCTTCACCTTCTACTTTTTCTTTATTATTTAGGCTTATTTTATCATATAATGTTAAAAAAATAAAGCATGTAGATTAATTACATACTTTATTTTTTGCTTATTTGGAGAAATTTAAACTCCCATTATATTATAACCACTATCAGCATAAACAACCTGACCAGTAACAGCCTCAGCCATAGAACTTAGCAAAAATGTTGCAACATTACCAACTTGAACAGTTGTAACATTTCTATGTAAAGGCGCTTTTTTCTCCACCTCTGTCAAAATTGAACCAAAATCCTTAATTCCTTTCGCTGACAAAGTTTTAATTGGACCTGCTGATACTGCATTTACTCTTATGCCTTCTCTACCAAGATTTTCTGCCAAGTATCTAACACTTGACTCTAATGCTGCTTTTGCAATTCCCATTACATTATATCCTTCTAACACTTTTGTTGAACCATGATATGTTAATGTAAGTAAACTTGCATTTTCATTTAGCATATCTAATTCTTTTGCCATTCTTGCTGCTAACACAAATGAATATGCACTTACATCATTTGCGTGACTAAATCCTTCTTTACTTGTGTAAATAAAGTCATTGTGCAAGTCTTCTGTGTTTGCATGTGCTATTGCATGTACTATTCCGTCTATTTTTCCATTTTCCTCTTTTATTTTTGTAAATACTTCTTTTACCATTTCATCTTGTGATGCGTCATTTAATGCATATGTTTTTCTTCCTTCAAATTCACTTGTTAGTTCGTCTATTTTTGGCTTGTTGTCTTCTCCTACATATGTAAATATTAGTTTTGCTCCATTGTCATATGCTGATTTTGCTATCCCATATGCAATGCTCCATTTGTTTCTTATTCCCATTATTAATATTGTTTTATCTTTTAAAATCATCTTTTTACCTCCGTTTTTTTACATAATTTTGTTATTTAGCATATTTTTTTGTGCTATTTTATGTAATTTAATTTTCTAACTTTATATATTCTCCCATATTTCTAAATTTGCAATATCTTTCTTCTACAATTTGTTCCTTACTCTTCGAATTCATTTCAGAAATACTTGATTTAATTTCTTTTTTTAAGTTGCCCGCAATTTTTTCAAAAGCTCCTTCTCCTTCTGGTTCTTTTATAATCTTATCAATGATTTTTAAATCATATAAATCTTTTGCAGTTAACTTCATTTTCTCTGCCGCTTCTTTATATCTTGAAGAATCTTTCCACAAAATGCTACTGTAACCTTCTGGCGAAAGTATTGAATATATTGCATTTTCAAGCATTAAAACTTTATTCCCAACACCAAGTGCTAAAGCTCCTCCAGACGAACCTTCTCCTATTACAATTGCTATAATTGGAACTTCCAATTTTGCCATTTCAAACATTAATTTTGCAATTGCTTCTCCGTTGTCCCCTTTCTTCTGCACCTATTCCCGGATATGCTCCTTTTGTATCTATAAATGTAATTACTGGTCTGCCAAATTTTTCGGCTTGTTTCATAAATCTTATTGCTTTTCTGTAACTTTCAGGGTTTGGCATTCCAAAGTTTCTTTCTATATTTTCCTTTGTTGTTCTTCCTTTTTGCTCTGCAATTACCGTGAAATTTTGCTTGCCAATTTTAGCTAATCCACATACTATTGCCTTGTCATCTTTAAAGTTCCTATCTCCATGTAGCTCTATGAATTCATCAAATATTTTTTCTATATAATCAAGTGCTGTTTTTCTTTTTGGATCTCTTGCAATTTCAACTCTTTCCCAAGCTGTTATTTTTTGTGTTGATTTTGAATTCTTAGGCTTTTTTTCAGTGTTTGCCTGAATAGCTTGTTTTTCTGTATCTGCCATTATTTTTCGCCTCCTTTATGAAAGCTAATTAGTTTGGATAATGTGTCTTTTAAATCTTTTCTTTCAACTATTTTATCAATAAATCCATGTTCTAACAAAAACTCTGCTGTTTGGAAACCATCTGGCAATTGTTCTCCAATTGTCTGCTCTATAACTCTTTTTCCCGCAAAACCTATCATTGCTCCTGGTTCTGCTAAAACAATATCTCCTAAACTTGCAAATGATGCTGTTACACCACCATATGTTGGGTCTGTCAATACTGATATGTATAGCAATCCTGCTTGGTCCAGTTTTGTTAGTGCTGCTGTGGTTTTTGCCATTTGCATTAATGATATAATTCCTTCTTGCATTCTTGCTCCACCTGATGCTGCAAATATTATTAATGGTAGCCTTTTTTCTATTGCTTGTTCTACTGCATATGTTATTTTTTCGCCAACAACAACTCCCATACTTCCCATTAAAAATCCACTATCCATTATACATATAACAACATCTTCACCATTTATTTTACCTGTCCCAGCTGATACCGCCTCTTCAATCCCTGTCTTCTCTCTTAATGATTTTAGTTTCTTTGGGTAATCTTCTAATTCAAGTGGATTGCTTGTTTCTATGTTTATATCAAATTTTTTGTATGTATCTTTGTCTATTATTGATTCTAACCTTTTATTTATATGCATTCTGAAATAGTGCCCGCAATTTGGGCAAACACTTAAATTTTCTCTTAGTGTTTCTTTGTAGATTATTTCTTTGCATTTTTCACATTTTGCCCATTTTCCAACTGGTATGTCTATTCTTGTTTTTTTGTTCTTTTCTGGTAAATTCCTTTTTTTAATTTTATCAACAATCATTTTTTAACCCCTATATAATAATATAACTATTCATATGTCACTTTCACCTTGTAAAATTTCATACAATATTCCTTTATAAATAACGAAAGTTTTCTATAAAACTCGTGTCAAAATTTCCCCTAATAAAATCTGGATTTCTTATAATTTCAAATAAAAAATCTCTATTAGTCTCAACACCATCAATTACCAACTCCTCTAACGCCCTTTTCATCTTACTAACAGCCTCATTTCTATTTGTCCCAAAAACAATAATTTTGGCTATCATTGAGTCATAATTAGGCGGAATTGTGTAACCTTCATAAATGGCTGAATCAATCCTTATTCCATTACCACCTGGCAAATTAAGCCCTGTAATCTTACCTGGACATGGCATAAATTTCTTCTTAGGATTTTCCGCATTTATTCTACATTCAATTGAATGTCCTCTAAACTCTACATCTTTTTGTTTAATTTTTAGTTCTTCACCTGCTGCAATTTTTATCTGACTTTTTACAATATCAACTCCTGTACGCATTTCTGTAATTGGATGCTCAACCTGAATTCTAGTATTCATCTCCATAAAATAAAAATTCTTGTCACTATCAACTAAAAACTCAACAGTTCCACAACTTGAATAATTTGCAACTTTTGCCGCTTTAACAGCAGCCTCTCCCATTTTCTTTCTAAGTTTGTCATCAACAGCAGTCGAAGGAGTTTCCTCTATCATTTTTTGGTGATTTCTTTGAATTGAACAATCTCTTTCTCCTAAATGAATTACATTGCCATGTTCATCTGCTAAAATTTGAATTTCCACATGTCTAGGATTTTTAACAAATTTCTCTATATAAATCTCATCATCATTAAAAGAAATCTTTGCTTCTTGCTTTACAATATTAAAATTGGTCTCCAATTCCTGATTATTATTTGCAATTCTAATACCTTTTCCACCGCCTCCAGCAGCCGCTTTTAGCATAACAGGATATCCTATTTTGTTTGCAATTTTTAGTGCATCATCAACACTTTGCACACTTCCATCAGACCCAGGAATAACTGGAACACCTGCCTTTTTCATCATCTCCTTAGCATTTGACTTATTACCTAGCAAATCAATTACATCAGCCTTTGGGCCTATAAACTTAATATTACTCTCCTCACAAATCTTAGCAAACTGCGAATTCTCTGACAAAAAGCCAAAACCCGGATGTATGCTATCAGCCTTAGTTATGCAAGCCGCTTCAATAATATTCCTAATATTCAAATAACTCTTTGTAGAAATCGCAGGACCAATACAAACAGCCTCATCAGCAAGCTTAGTATGCAAAGCATCCCTATCAGCCTCTGAATAAACCGCAACTGTCTTAATATTCATTTCCTTGCAGGCTCTAATAATCCTTACCGCAATCTCTCCACGATTAGCAATCAAAATCTTATTCATTTAACTTCTCTCCTTTTAGAATATTGCCACTGGGGACGGACCTTTTTGGCAATTTTTTGCCATTAGGGACGGTCCTTCTTGGCAATTTTTTGCCAAAAAGGTCCGTCCCCAGTGGCAATATTTTATACTAGTGCAAATGTTAATTCTCCTTTTGCTGCTACTTTTCCGTCTACTGTTGCTATTGCTTGCCCTACACCAATTGGCCCTTTTCTCTTTATTATGCTTACTTCTAGTTTTAATATATCCCCTGGTACTACCATTTTCTTGAATTTCATTTTGTCTATTCCGCCAAATAGTGCGTTTTTACCTTTGTTTTCTTCCATTGATAGTATTGCTACTGCTCCTGTTTGTGCCAAACTTTCCGCTATCAATACTCCTGGCATTATTGGATTTCCTGGGAAGTGCCCTTTGAAGTACCATTCGTCTTCTCTTACTTTTTTGTATGCAACTGCACTTTCCCCTGGTGTATATTCTTCCACTTCATCTATCATCAAAAATGGATCTCGCTGTGGAATTATTTTTTCTATTTCTTCTTTTCCTAACATTGTCCTTGTCCTTTACAATATATTTAGATTTTTATTCAGGTTTTATCTATAAACCGTAATCCTGCCTAAGTCCGTTTTTACAGATTATATTTCTATTTCGAACAATGGTGTTCCGTATTCTACTGCTTTTCCGTCCTCTACAAGGATTTTTGATATTTTCCCCGCATATTCTGTTTCAATTTCGTTCATTAATTTCATTGCTTCTATTATGCAAAGTGTTTCTCCCACTTTTACTTCTTTACCAACTTCTACATAGCTTTCTGCTGTTGGTGCTGGTTTTGAGTAAAATGTTCCTACCATTGGTGATTTTACTATTTTGATGTTTTCTTTTTCTGTTGGTTGATTTTCTTGTGGCATTTGGTTATTTGTTTCGCTTGGTATTGTTTGTTTTACTACACTTTCTTGAGCTTGTGTTACTATTATTTTTTCTTCTTTTGCCATACTGATTTTTGTCCCGTCTGGAAAGTCTATACTTATAGATGATAATTTTGAATTTCCCATATCGTCTATTAATTGTTTAATTTTTTCGTATTCCATTTTTTGTTGTATGAGCTATTTAATAGTTTAAATACTCATATTCTCCTTTCTTACTTTTTTAAATCTTTCTTAATATGATACTTGCATTATGACCACCAAATCCTAGTGAATTTGACATCACTGTCTCTACTTTTGTATTTACAATTTCATTTGGTGTTATATCAAGGTCACATTCTTCATCTTTTTCCTTGTAATTTATAGTTGGTGGAATTATTTGGTCTTGTATTGCTTTTACGCAGAAAATTGCTTCTATTGCACCTGCTGCTCCTAATAAGTGACCTGTATTTCCTTTTGTTGAACTTATTTTTACTTTTTTGCTTGCTTCTTTAAATGCTTTTTTTATTGCCATAGTCTCTGTTGTATCGTTTAAATGTGTTGATGTCCCGTGGGCATTTATGTAATCAATTTCTTTTGGGTTTATTCCAGCGTCTTTTATTGCTCTTTCCATAGCTTTTGCTCCGCCAATTCCTTCTGGTTCAGGAGATGTTATGTGATATGCGTCTGTTGTTGCGCCAAATCCAATAACTTCTGCATAAATTTTTGCATTTCTTTTTTTCGCATGCTCATATTCTTCTAAAACAAGCATTGCAGCACCTTCGCCCATTACGAATCCATTTCTTTCTTTGTCAAATGGAATACTTGCCCTTGTTTTATCTTCTGAACTAGAAAGTGCTTTCATATTTTCAAAACCTGCAATTCCAAGTTCACATATAGCAGCCTCTGTACCACCTGCTATAATTGCATCTTCTCCACCACATTTAATAGTTTTATAAGCCTCGCCTATTGCGTGTGTAGATGACGCACAAGCTGTAACTATTGAAATTGACTCTCCTTTTAGTCCTAAATCAATTGATATATTTCCTGCTGGCATATTTGAAATAGCCATAGGAATGAACATTGGCGAAACTCTTCTATTTCCTTTTTCATTTAATATCTTTGCTTGTTCTTCAATTGTAATTAATCCACCAATCCCTGAACTTACAAAAATTCCAACTCTATCTAAATCTGTATTATCAGCTGAAATTCCGCTATCTTTCAAAGCTTCTCTTGCTCCAATAATTGCAAATTGAGAACATCTATCTAATCTTTTAGCCTGTTTTGCTTCAAAATGCTCCAACACATCATAATTCTTAACTTCACCTGCTAAACTAGTCTTGAAACCCGTTGTATCAAATAACGAAATTTTATCAATTCCACACTTTTTATTTTTAATTGCTTGCCAGTTTTCTTCAACTGTATTCCCTATTGGGCTAATCGCCCCTAAACCTGTTATAACAACTCTTCTTTCCATCTCTTTTTTCTCCTTCTAAACTTTTTGGGACAGGCCAAAAAAGTTTTATATTTACGTTCAAATTATTTTCTAAAACGAATTCAAAGTAGTATATTGTGCTTTTTTACTAGTTTAAGCAAGCTGAAGGTGTACATATGTACATCGAAGTTTGCTTAAACTAGCAAAAATGTGCAAGATGCTGCTTTCAATTCGTTTTATAGTAGTCCGCCATCAACACTAATAACTTGACCTGTAATATAAGAACTATCATCAGACGCCAAAAACTTAACAACATTAGCCACATCCTCAGCAGTCCCCATACGCCTAAGCGGAATATTTTTAGCAATCTCAGCCTTAACATCATCCTTCAAAGCAGAAGTCATATCAGTCTCTATAAAGCCTGGCGCAACTGCATTTACAAGAATATTTCTTGAAGCCACTTCCTTTGCCAAACTTTTTGTAAAGCCAATTATTCCTGCTTTGGATGCCGAATAATTTGTTTGCCCTGCATTTCCTGATATTCCTACAACTGAAGAAATATTTATAATTCTTCCGTTTCTTTTTTTCATCATATAAGGAACTACATTTTTTGTAACATTAAAAGTACCTGTCAAATTAACATTTATAACACTTTCAAAATCTTCCTTTTGCATTCTCAAAATAAGCATATCCTTTGTTATACCTGCATTATTCACCAAAACATCAATTACTCCAAACTCGTTTATTACTTCATCTACAAGTCTCTTTGTATCATCAAAATTTGATACATCTCCCTGAACTGCTAAGCATTTCACATTATTTTTTTCAATTTCTGCCTTTGCATTTGCTAATTCTTCGTTTTCTTTCCTGTAATTGATTGCAATATCGTACCCCTCTTTTGCAAGTTTTATTGCAATTTGTTTTCCTATTCCACGTGTTGCACCTGTTATCAAAGCTACTTTCCCCATAATTCACATTCCTTCCATTCATATTTAAAATTGTTTATATTCTAGCGTTATACAACTTTTGCTTTATGCAATGTTAATTTTTCAAAATTTCAATTGCATCTTCCAATGTTTTAACATCACATATGTTTAAAATTGTAATTTCTCTATCGCCTTTTTCTTTTTTCACAAATCCTGACAAAGTCTTACCTGGACCAATCTCAACAAAAGTATCTACTCCATTATTTAACATATTTTCTAATGTTTTTGAAAATCTAACTGGATTTACAATATGCTTTGCCAAAATTTCTGACATATTATCATTTGCTGAATATGGCTCTCCGTCTAGATTTTTTATTACTACTGAACTAAATGGCCTAAACTCAACTTTTTCCAACTCGGCATTCAAAGCTTCTGAACTTTTTTGTAATTTTTCAGTATGAAATGGCCCTGCCGTATTTAATATCCTTACCTTTTTCGCGCCCATTTCCTTTACTATCTTTTCAGCTTCCAATATTCCTTCTTCTTCACCAGAAATTACAATTTGCTCTTTTGTATTAAAATTTGCAGGAACTACAAATTTATCCTTCACTTGACTGCAAACCCCTAATACTTGTGCCTCACTTAATCCAAACACAGCTGCCATTTTCCAGTTACCTTTTGGTAACAAATTTTGCATATATTCTCCACGTTTTTGAATAAGTTTAATTGCATCTTGTGTTGATAACGCGCCACCACTCACTAATGCTGCATACTCACCTAAACTAAGTCCAGCAGACATTTCAGCTTTTATATTGTTCTTTTTTAAAATTTCCAATATAGCTAAACTCATTGTTAGAATTGCACTTTGAGTATATTTAGTTTCATTCAAGACTTCTTCTTCACCTTCAAAAGAGATTTTTGCAATGTCCACTCCTGTTATTTCTTGTGCTAAATCGTATACTTTTCTTGCTTCTTCATATTTTTCATAAATATCTTTTCCCATTCCAATTTTCTGAGTTCCTTGACCAGGAAACAAAAATCCAATTTTCATACTACTTTTCTCCTTTTGATGTTTTTTTGCTCTGTCCCCAGTGGCAATTTATTGCCAAAAAGGTCCGTCCCTGTTGGCAATTTTTCAAATTTATTGCAAAATTCTGCTATAAATTCATTTCTTTCAACTTCAATATCAAATTCTTTTTTTATTGATGTTGCAATATCTTTTATTTCTTCTGCAAATTTTTCTTGCATTGTGTTTAACCCTATTCCAATCACCAAGCATTTTATTTTTTCGCCAACTACTTTACTTTGTGTTAAAATACCACCAATTTTTTTCCCTTTGTAAACTATGTCATTTGGTTCTTTTATATTTAAGTTAATCCCATATTTTTCTCTAAAAATTTCTACGATGATATTTGCAATTTCAATAGTCAGTCCTTCTGTTTCTTGAACTGTGCAATCTGTTCTTATTAAAAATGAAAATGCTATGTTGTTTGGTTCGTCTGTATGCCAAACTCTTCCGTGTGTTCCTTGTCCTTTTGTTTGTTTATCTGCCATAATTAGTAATCCACTTGGTGCTCCTTGCTTATATTGTCGCCATATTTCGTTTTGGGTTGAATCTATTTCTTTATAGTAGATAGCTTTTCTTCCCAATTCTTTTGTTTTGAGCCCTTTCAGTTTTAATTCGTCTTTAAATTCCATCTACTTTTTGCCTACCTTCTATCTTTTCGAACTTTTCTTATTTTTTAATTGTTTATTAATTATGTCCAAATTTGCCTGTCTTTTTATCTTGTTTGTAGTTGTTTTTATTAGTGGCTCTTCTGTTAAAATAATTCCTCTTATTGCTTTATATTGTGGCATTGACCTATTTATTTCTTTGATTTTTTCTGATATTGCTTTTCTAATTTGTTCTTCTGTTTCTACTTTATATGCTTCAGTTATTCTTTTTTTATCTATAACAACTTTTACATTTATTTTGATGTCGTTTTTATCTTCTGACATTTGTTTTCCAAATATAAAAGATTCATTTACTCCTTCAATTCGGTTTACTAAGTTTTCTATTTCTTCTGGGAAGATATTTTTTCCATTTTTTAATACAATTACACTCTTTTTTCTTCCACAAATGAATATATATCCCTCTTCGTCTATTCTTGCTAAGTCTCCTGTTTTGAACCAGCCGCCTTCCATAACTTCTTTGGTAGCTTTCTCATTTTCAAAATAACCAAGCATTATACTAGGACCTTTTACTAAAAGCTCTCCTATGCCTTCACTGTTTTTATCTATTACTTTTGCTTGCACACTTGGAACTGCTTTTCCAATTGAGCCTATTTTATGGTGCTCTTTTGTTCCTATTCCTACTACTGGTGATGTTTCTGTTAGCCCATATCCTTGAACTAAGTTAAGTCCTAATAATCTGTATTTTTCTTCTATTGTTTTTTCTAAAGCTGCTGCTCCACTTATAAATAATTTGATTTTTCCACCTAACATTTCATGGATTTCTTTAAAGTGTTGTTTCCTTTCTTCTATTGGTAAATTTCTATATTTTTCTTCTTTTTCAAGTATTTCTGCTAGTTTTCCTTCTTTCTCAATTCTACTTCTTATAATTTTAAATATTCTTTCATAAATTGCTGGAACACATGCCATTACTGTTACTTGATATTCTTTTAAATTTTCTACAATATGTCTTATTCCGTCACAAAATACTGTTGTTGCTCCTTTGTATAATGAAAATAAAAATCCCACTGTACATTCAAAAACGTGATGTATTGGAAGTATTGAAAGTAATGTATCTTCTGAATTTACATCTAATATACTTCCTATATCCATTAAATTTGAGCATATATTTTTATGTGATAATGCAACTATTTTTGGTTCTGATGTTGTTCCTGATGTAAATAGCATTATGCTCATTTCTTTTGGATTTATTTTTGCATCAATAAATCTTCTGTCTCCATTTTCAATTAATCTATTTCCCACTTTTATTAGTTCTTTTTGTGAAAAAACTCCATTTGTGTTATGGTCTAAATCCATTGATATCAAGTGTTTTAAATTTCCTGTTTCACTACTTTTTATTTTTTCTAATGTTTTTACATATTTTTCTGAGCAGAATATTGCTTCTACTTCTGATTTTTTTATTAGATGTTTTAGTTCGTTTTCTGTTAATGATTTGTCTAATGGTACTACTATCCCTGTTCCACATACTATTGATAAATATGCAATTTCCCATTCATATCTATTTTCTCCAATTACTGCTATTCTTTTATCCTTTAATCCTAAATCTATTAATGCTGTTCCGCATAGCATCTACCATTTGTCTTACTTCTTTATGTGTTATTGTTTTATATTTTCCTTTTTCTTCTCTTATTTTATATGCTATTTTTTCTCCATATAGGTTGTTTGTTTTTTCTAACATATCTTTTAAGTCTGTAATTTTTAAAGTTTTATTTTCTTTTGCTTTCATAAATTACCACCTATCGTTTTTATTTTTTGTATGTTATATTTATACCACATTTTTTTCCAATTGTGATTAGACTGGCAGGTCAGTACAAAAAACACTCTGAATTTATTTTCTAAATTCAAAGTGTTTTTGTTTTAATATATTACACCTATTTTTCCCATTCCTGAATATTCCACTCCGTCTTTCACTAATATAAATTGATATTCTCTTTTTTCAAAATTTGATGGTAAATCTGTGATTGTTTCTCTCAGAAACTCACATACTCTATAACTGTTAATTATCATGTCCACTTGTGCTACTCCTTCAATCTCTTCAATCATATCTGTAATGTCCAATTTTTGTCCCCCATAAATAATATATGCTTGTTCAAAAGATGTAAACTTATTAGTTTCAACATCTCTTAATCCTACAGTCCAATACAACTGCAAACCTGCTATTTTTATCTCTCTTAAAGTTGCTAATTTTTTAGTTGATATCACAGCTGTTTCACTTATATATGGCTCAATATTTCCAACATAATATCGTGGCAGACTTTTATCTATATTTGTAACTTCTACTGATTTTTTATATGTTTTTCCTGTTATTAAATCTTTTACTGTAAATGTGTATGTTCCATTTTCTTTTGCTATATATGTATCTGATATCTCGTCTGCTGGATTTATTATTTCTATTAGTTTTACTTCTCCTGTTGCTTCATCATAAAATAAACCTCCGATTAAATTTAAAATTTCTTCACTTAATTTCTGTTCATTCATTCCATTCCATAAATCTTCTTCTGTTAATATTGTTCCATCTTGAGTATTCATAAATTGCAAAACTTCTTCAAATGTCGTAAAATTTGTTCCTTCTTGTTTGTTAGTGAATCTAATCGCTAATTGTTTATACAATTCTTTCTTATCCTGTTCACTCATATTTTCTACTTTTTGATAAAGACCTTGTGCTTCCTCTTCATTTGATATTGTCGTAATAAGTCCTTCAACTGATGTTACTCTTAAGAATACTGTACCCGTCTTCTCTGTATCTGGTGTTTTGCTTATATTTATTTTAACTCCATTTTCTGCCTCTATTTCCCATAAAAAGGTTTCATTTTCTTTTTCATCATAGTAATTAAGAACGTAGCTACTTCCTTCTTCATCTAAAGAAATTATATAAACATCGCTTTTTCCTGTTCCATTTCCTAAAGTCATTCTATTTCCTACTAACTTTTGAACATCTACTATCCCTGCTCCATCTATAACTTGTCTATCCTTTTCCAAATATTCTATAAATGTTTTCTTTGTTGCTTTTGGCGTTGCTGGCTCTGGCTCTATAGTGTCATAAGCAATTTTTAATGTTTCATTCATACTAGCAAGTCTCGTATTATTGGCTGTATTTATCTCTATTTGATACTCTCCATATGCTAATATTATTTGCTCCTTCACTGTTGCCTGTTCATTCTTTATTTTGCTACTACTTGCTTTTGTTAATATTCCATTATCTCCTGTTAGTGTTGCTATTGCTACTCCTGCAAGTATTAAAAGCACTATTATCGTTATTACTAGCGCTATTAATGTAATTCCTTTGTTGTTTCTTTCTTTTTTTGATTTTTCTTTTCTCATTTTTATCTTATCCTTTCTTTCGTTTGTTTTATTGTATTTTTTATCAGGAATTATGTCAATATCTATGTCTCTATTTTATTTTGATGTTGTTACAATTCAGCAAAAAAATAAACCCAGTTAGTAGGTTTTCATCTCCTTTAACTTGGTTTATATTTTTCAGTTATACCATTTTTAGTTTTTCTAACTTCTTTTGGTCTATTTTCACTATGTCCATTATGTCTTTATCACTCATTTGCTTTTGTAGCATTTCTTTTACTATTTGCGTTATTGTTTTGGATATTCCTAATCTTTCTCCTTTTTGAAATTGCATTTTCCTATCTTTTTTTATAACTTCTATTATCATTTCCTTATCACCTAACCTTTCTAATTTTCTTGTTATATTTTTAACTCTTTTTTCTCCCAAAGTTTCATTATATATGTATTTAATAACTCGTATTAAAATATCTCTATTTATCTTTTCTATTTTCTTTTGAGTTATTTCTTCTAAATTATTATACAATTCATCAGGATTTTTTGTTTTCTCAAGTGCCATCATCTTTAATATAAATAGCTTATCTTCTAGTAATTCTTGTTTTGTGTACTCATTACTGTCTAATATTACATAACTACCTAAATCCATATTGTCTAAGCCTTCTAGTTGCTCTTGGCAGTCTTTTATATGTTTTGCAACATTCCACCTTTCTGTTCCTGTGTATATTACAATTGGTATCACTAGTGGCAATTTTTCTTCTTTTTTCATTGTTTTCTTGTTCTTCATTGCCATTTCTATTATTGCTATTTGATATTTTAGTATTCTTTTTGGCATTGAATAATCAACCTTACTTTGATGCTCTATTAGAAAGAATATTTGTTGCCCTTTCTTTTTATATACTATGTCACATTCTTGGTTGCTAAATTTTGGGTCTATAAAACTACTGTTGTATATTTCTAAGTTTTTGGATTTTATTTTGTCTTTTAATTTCAAACATCTATTTATTAATTCAGCCACTTGTGTTTTATCTTCTAATATCATTCTAAATATTTTGTCATGTGGATTATTTACCTTTTTTTGCTCATTATATTCTTCTATTGTTCTACTCCTTTCCATTTTACTTTGTTTTTACTTTAAAGTCAACCTTTATTTTTCAGTAAAACAACACGTGTTTTTATATTTAGTCTTTCTATCTTTCTTTTTCTTCTGTTTTCTTGTTTTTTTGAAATTTTTAAGAATTAATCTTGAATTAAATATTCTAATTAAATATTTCAGCTTATAAAACTAAGCTTTTTCAAATTTTTATAAAAATTTTTTTGATTTAAAGAATTTATAAAAGTATATAAATTCTGTGCTAGCACTTTTGTACTATATCAGATTTTATATACTTTTTCAATATTTTTATTCAATTTTCTCCAACTTTTCATCGCAAAATTCGACAAATTTTGACAAATCCCATGCCAACAGGGACGGTTCTCTGTGGCAGATTTCTGCCAAAAAGGTCCGTCCCCAGTGGCAGTAATATTGATGTGTTTTTGCTCCGTCCCCAAAAACGCCAAAGACATTATGGTTGCCATTTTATTGCTCTTAGTCCATGTGAATTTCCCCAAGGCGAACCAGCAATTGTATTTTCTGGTTTATGAATAGTAACTTCTTTTAAATTATTAGCTGCTCTAAATGCATAACTGCTAATTGTTTCTACTGTATTTGGGATGTCAATTCTAGTTAGTTGGTTGCAATTATAGAACACCTCATATCCAATGATTTTTACACTTTTCAAATCAATTTCAGTCATCTCTGCTTGGTCATAAAATGCATTAGTAAAAATTTCTTCTACTTTATCATCTAAAATGAATTTTCCTTTTATCTGTGATATTACAGTTATAAGTTTTGATTTGTTCTTTGTATATAATACATCGTTTTCTACCATATAGTTTTGATTTTCACTATCTATAGTCACTTTTGCATTATACCTATGATAGCAAAACATAGGTGATATATTGTTAACTTGCTTTCCAATTATTACTTCATTTATTTTTGAGCTAAATATCTGATTTTCTATTGTTTTTACACTATCAGGTAAAGTTATTTTTTTTGCATTTGTTGCTCCACAAAATGAAAAATCTCCTATAATCTCTACATCAATATTTAAGTTTATTTCGCTATCTTTTGAAACACAATATACTAGTCTTTTAGGGCTTTTAGTTGTATATAAACATTTATCTGACACTGCAAACGTCTCATTTTCTTCAACTACTTCTATTTCTTCTAAACTTTGTAACAGTTCTCTTGCTGATGGAATATTGCTCACTTTACTTGTTATAATTAATTTTTTTACCGTATATAGATTAGCAATTGATGCTCTAAAAGTAACAACTCCCTCTGGTATTCTAAATTCCGTTTTCCCTTGATAATATTTTTGAGATACAAATATTATGCTGTTTTTGTTACTCGGCATTAAGATTCCTTCTTCATAAACAAATCTATCATTGTCTATTTTTATGTTATTCAATACAATATTACTAGAAAATGTTGTGGGACTAATTCTTTCTACATTTTTCGTAATATTAAATTCAGTAAATACTGTTCCAATAAATGCTCCATCATCTATATCTGTTACTTTATCTCCTCTGAATTTACATTTAGCCAATTTATTGCATCCTGCGAATACCAACACGTTAATTTTAGTAATCCTACTTGGTATCTCTATTTCTTGAAGATTTGCACATTCATAAAAAGCCTGTCTACTAATTTCTATAATACTTTCAGGTAGTTCTATTGTTTTCAAATTGGTACATCTTTCAAATGCCGACACTCCAATTTTTTCAACACCTTCTTGTATAATTACTTTTTCAAGTGTCTTATTATTTCTAAAAGCATTAGTTCCTATTTCTTTTACTGTTCCTGGTATTACTATTGTTCGTAATCCTTCTAAATTTGAAAATGCTCCTTCTCCTATTTTTGTTACAGATTGTGGTATTATTATTGAACCTGTTGCTTCGTCCATTAGTCCTAGATTATCTCCTGTTGACATTAGTTCTCCGTCTATTATTATATATGGACTTACTTTTATTCCTATTTCTTGTGCCCATTTTTTCTCTTGATCACTTTGGGCAAAGTAAAATAACTCCCCTCTAATTACCTCAAAATTATCTACATATTTTTTGCTTGAATTTTTTAGTACTGTATATATGTTTCCTTCTTCTTGCACTGAGTCATATATTAATGCATTTTTCCCTGCATATAGCGCGCCTTCTTCAAAATTTCTATCTTCTGAAAGTCTTTGCACTAAGTATAAATCGTATTCTTCTGCAACTGCTGACAATTCTGTTTTGAATTTTGCCTCTCCTGCTTTTCCTATTATCCCATTGTCTCCTGTTAATGTTGCTATTGTTACTCCGTGCTAGTATTAATAAAATTATTATTGTTATTACTAACGATATTAATGTTATTCCTTTATTTTTCATTTTTCCACACCTTTCTTTTGTTTATCTTATTGTATTTTTTGTTTTATATTATGTCAATATCTATCTCTCTATCTTGTTTTATCGTTTGCTTTTTTTGAATATAATATTCATTATTTATATTTTATCTTTATTGACGTTTTGTGTCAATAAATTTGTCATAAAAATAAACTCAATTTATTAAACTTTTACATCTAATAATTTGAGTTTATACAATCTGCCAAAAAGGTCCGTCTCCAGTGGCAGGCAATATCTATGTCTTTTTGCTCCGTCCCCCAAAACACCAAAAACATTATTTTTTCCAAAAGACTGCTCTTAATCCATATGGACAACTCCAAGGAGCTCCTGATATCTCTCCTTCTTTTTTATCTATTATTATTTCTTTTAAACTATTACATCTAGTAAATGCATTTGCTGCAATTCCTTCTATATTTGACTGTATTGTCACTTTTTTCAAATTCACTGAATAGTCAAATGCAGATTCTCCAATTCCCTTTATTCCTATTGGTAAAACTATTTCATTTAAATTTGATCTATTATAGAATGCAAGTGATCTTATAGTATCAACTGAGCTAGGTATATTATATGTTTTCAAATTTTTTGATACTCCAATTAGTCCTTTTCCGTCTTTACTTAAAATATATGTCCCTTCTTCTGCCTTTATATTTGGATTTTCTTCTGATATTGTTATATCTATACCCTCTACTCCTGAAAATACTGTTGTTGGAATGCTTTTTATTTTTGCCCCAAAATGCAAACTTTTAATTTTAGTACCACCAAATAGCCAACCATCTATTTCTTCTAAATTGTCTGATAATGTTAATTGTTCTAATTTACTTTCGCCCCAAAATGCATTCTGCCTTATTTTTTTTACTGTATTTGGCACTATGAAAGAGGACTGATTTTCATAACATCTGTACAACACTGTCATGTCTTTATTATATAAGTTTCCATTTTCACTTTTAAAATATGGATTTTCTTCTACCACATTTATTGCAGTTATATTTGTAGTAGTAAAAATTTCATTAATGTATTTTACATTTTTTGAAATATTTAATACTGCCCTTTGTGAATATTGAACCACAGAACCATATTCAATAACCTCTACTGTTTCAGGTATATTTATTTCCGCTGTATTTGGTACAATATAATACAAATTTTTACCATCTCTTGACATTAGTGCACTATTAGAAAAAGTATAATTTTTATTATCAGGTGATATTTCTATGCTAGTTAATTTATTTGTGTTTTGAAATGCACTTCCATTTATAGTTGTTACTGTTGATGGTATAGTTATTTTTGTCAGATTATAACAAAATTCAAATGCATAAGTATCTATATATGTTATCCCTTCTGGTATTTCTAATTCTTTTAAAGCTTCACATGCACTTAACATTCTATATGGTATTGTCTTTAATGATTTTGGAAAATTAATTTCTACTAGTGATGTACAACTTCCAAAACAAGTGTTACCTATCTCTGATACACTATCTGCTATTTTTATTGTTTTTAATGCTGTACAATTTTGAAACGCAAAAGCTCCAATTTTTTCAACACCTTCTTCTATTACCACATTTTCCAATGTTGGGTTTCCTGAAAATGCATACGCTCCTATCTCTTTTACTGTACTTGGAATTACTATACTTCGTAAACCTTCTAAATCTCTAAATGCTCCATCACCTATTTTTGTTACATTTTGTGGGATTGTTATTGTTCCTGTTGCTTTATCCATTAAATCTAAATTGGTATTTGATGACATTAGTTCTCCATCTATTATTATATATGGGCTTACTTTTATTCCTATTTCTTGTGCCCATTTTTTCTCTTTTTCATTTTGAGAAAAATAGAACAATTCTCCTTTTATTACTTCAAAATTATCTACATATTTTTTGCTTGAGTTCTTTAATACTGTATATATATTTCCTTCTTCTTGCACTGAGTCATATATTAATGCATTTTTCCCTGCATATAATGCTCCTTCTTCAAAATTTCTATCTTCTGAAAATCTTTGCACTAAGTATAAATCGTATTCTTCTGCAACTGCTGATAATTCTGTTTTAAATTTCGCTTCTCCGTGCTTTCCCTATTATTCCATTGTCTCCTGTTAATGTTGCTATTGTTACTCCGTGCTAAAATTAATAAGATTATTATTGTTATTACTAACGATATTAATGTTATTCCTTTATTTTTCATTTTTTCACTGCCTTTCTTTTGTTTATCTTATTGTATTTTTTGTTTTATATTATGTCAATATCTATCTCTCTATCTTGTTTTATCGTTTGCTTTTTTTGAATATAATATTCATTATTTATATTTTATCTTTATTGACGTTTTGTGTCAATATGTTTGTCATAAAAATAAACTCAAACTATTAAACCTTTTCGTCTAATAATTCGAGTCCAATTTGCCTGCCAAAGGAGACGGATCTTTTTGGCAGGAAATACATCATTAATGTGTTAAAAAGAAATATGCAAGTACTAAAATTCCTAGTACAATTCTATAATATCCAAATGCTTTAAAGTCGTGTTTTCTAATATAATTTAGCAATAATTTTATAACAACAACTGAAACTAAGAATGACGCAACCATTCCAACTAATAGCACAATCATTTCTGTTGAAGTAAATGCAAAACCAAACTTAACCAATTTTAATAAACTTGCCCCAAACATTGTTGGTATAGCTAAATAAAATGTGAAGTTTGCTGCATTTGGTCTTGATAAACCTATCAATAATGCTCCTATTATTGTTGCTCCTGAACGTGATGTTCCTGGAAATATTGCTGCTAGCAATTGGAATAATCCAATTATTATTGCATCTTTATATGTAATTTGTTCTGATGTTTCTTTTTTTGCTTTTCTACCCTTGTTCCAATTTTCTATTATGATGAACGCTATTCCGAATACTATTAATGCTAGTGCTATACAGAATGGGTTATAAAATAATGCTTCAAATACATCATCAAATAATATCCCAATTATCGCTGCTGGTACACATGCTACTAGGATTTTTCCCCATAGTATCATTATGTCTTTGTCTAATATTGATAATATTCCTTGTTTTTTTATTGCTTTTTCTTTATTTTTTGTAAATGGCCAAATTTGCTTAAAGTACAATATTACTACTGCAAGTATTGCCCCTAATTGTATTACTACTTGGAACATATCCCAAAATTCTGGTGATACTTCTTTGAATTTTAAAAATTGTTCTAATAGTATTAAATGCCCTGTACTGCTGATTGGTAGCCATTCTGTTATTCCTTCTACTATTCCAAAGATGATAGATTTTATTATTTCTAATATCATTTTGTTTTCCTTCTTTCGTTGTTTATTTTTTATTACATTTTATTCGTTGTTATTCTTTTTATTACATTTATCTTTTAGTTCTTGATAATACAATATTTTTAGTTTTATGCCATATTGGCTGTTCTACGTTTTTATTGAAAATCGTCTCTTTCTTTTTCTTGTTCGTATTCTTGAATTTTCATAGCTGATTTGCCATGTTTTTCTTCTCTTTTATTTAATAATTGTATATCAGCATAGCTTAAACTTCTTGTTATATCTGCCATTTCTTCTAAGTGAGCTTTTGCTTTTAGTTCTTTTTCTTCTAATTTACCTTCTTTTTCTTCCAATGTATTTTCTAAATTAAATGGCATTGGTATTTTTGCGATTATTGGTATAAATATTGGGTCTTTCTTTACTTTTGCTACTATTTTTTTGCTATTTATATCTATTGCTATATTTACATATTTTATAGCTGTGTCTTTATCCCCTTGAAGTAAGCTGATTTTTGCAAGTTCATAATATCCATCTGCTGATAGTTCTTCTTCTTCGATTGCTTCTAAGAATTTTTGCTTTGCTTCTTCTAAGTCTTTATATATCAATGCAATTTCTGCTAATGAATATTTTGAATTGTACGCTAAACTGTTTATTTCTGCTGCTTTTTCGTAACATATTTTAGCATTTTGGAAGTCATTTAGCATTGTATATGCAATACCTAAATTGTAATTTAAGTCATAACTTAGCGGATTATATCTTAATGCGTCTTGATATACTTTTGCAGCTTCTTTATATGATTCATTGTTTATTAGTATTTCTCCTAAAAGTATACTTGCATCATACATTTGTGGCTGTTTTTCTAATAAATTGAATAGCATTTGTGCTGCTTCTTGCCCTTTGTCTAAGTCATTTAGTAACTCTGCCACTTTATAGTAAGAATTGTAATCTTTTTTGTTTAAATCAATTGCTTGTACATATTCATCAATTGCCCTTCTCATTCCGCCTTCAGCTTCATATACTTCTGCTAATTTTTTGTGTGCTTGGTAGCTTTCTTGATTTCTATTTAATATATACAACAAGGCTTGTTTTGCTTTTTTTGTATTTCCAAATGCCATATAGATTTTGGCCTTGCTTAAATTTATCATTTCATATAATGGCATAATTCTTTTTTCTAAAATGACTATTCCTATTGGTAATAAGCATGCTAATATGTATTTTATTATTACAAATAGCATATTTAGTTTTACTCCAAATAGTACTTCTGCAAAGTTTAAAGTTATTCCTATTGCTTCTAATATTAGTATTATCACATATGCTGTATCATTGTTTTTTATCATTCTAAAGAACATATATACAAATATTGCAAATGAAATGAATGTGAATATTAATTGTTCTATGACCATTTTGTTTACCCCTATTTCTGTTTTTATTTTCATTTTTATATATTTTATTTCATTTTTTGTCATTTGTCTAGTTTTTAGCTATACAATTTGTCCATTTTGCTGTACAACATTTAATAATATTTAGTAATATAATTCCTTGTACATTTTGTAGTTTACTAAAATTTTTCTAACATAATTATTAGTCTCTTTATATGGCACATTTTCAATATCTGTACCATCTGCTTTAATTATGCCTTGTTCTATCCACTTATCCACTGTCCCTATTCCAGCATTATAAGCTGCAACAGCAACTTCAACATTTTTGTACTTCTCTAACAATACTGATAAATATTTTGTACCAATATTAATATTATTATCAGTATTCAAAATTTCCTCTTTTGCATTGTTCTCATCGATATTTATATCATATTTTTTTGCAACATCAATTGCAGTCTCTTCCATAATCTGCATAAGCCCTATTGCATCTTTGTGCGAAACCGCTTCCTCTTTAAAATTACTCTCCGCCTTAATTAATGCAAAAATTAGACTTTCTTCCACATTGTATTCTTTTGCATACTTTTCAACATTATCAGTATATTTTAATGGATAAAAGACTTTTAAAATCTCATTTTTAAACGCTCCAAAAAATATGATAATTATTATAAAAATTAGCAAAAAACCTATTAAAAATCTTTTGTTCATTAACCTTTTCTCTCCTTTTTATTGCCACTAGGGACGGACCTTTTTGGCAATTTTTTGCCACTAGGGACGGTCCTTTTTGGCAATTTTTTGCCATTTAGGTCCGTCCCCAATGGCAATTATTTGCATTCATGCCAGTTGTTTGCTGTTGATATTTCCGCAATTAGTGGTACTTTTAGCTCTATTGCTGTTTCCATACATTGCTTCATTATTTCTTGCATTTCTTCTTTTTCTTCTAGTGGTGCTTCTACCATCATTTCGTCGTGTACTTGCAATACTATTTTTGATTTTAATTTTCTTTTTTGTATTTCATTGTATACTTTTATCATTGCTATTTTCATTATGTCTGCTGCTGTTCCTTGTATTGGTGTGTTCATTGCTGCTCTTGAGCCAAATTGTCTTACCATATAATTGCTTGATTTTAGTTCTGGTATATATCTTCTTCTATGGAATAGTGTTTCTACATAGCCTTTTTCTTTTGCTTCTTCTGTTATGTTTTCCATAAAGTTTTTTATTCCTGAGTATTGTTCTAGGTATTCGTCTATATATTGTTTTGCTTTTTTTCTTCCTATTCCTAGTTGTTCTCCTAGCCCGAAATCGCTTATTCCATATACTATTCCGAAGTTTACTGCTTTTGCATTACTTCTTTGTTCTTTTGTTACTTCGTCTATTGGAGTTTTAAATACTTTTGATGCTGCTTGTTTATGGATGTCTTGTCCTTCGTTGAATGCTTCTATCATATGTTTGTCTTCTGATATTGATGCTAACACTCTTAGTTCTATTTGTGAATAGTCTGCATCTAAATAGATTTTTCCTTCTTGTGGTTTAAATACTTTTCTTACTCTTTTTCCTAGTTCAAATCTTGTTGGTATGTTTTGAAGGTTTGGCTCTGTTGAGCTTATTCTTCCTGTTGCTGTTATTGTTTGGTGGAAAAATGAGTGTATCCTTTTTGTTTCTGGGTTGATGTATGGTTTTAGTCCTTCTACATATGTTGAGTTTAGTTTCATTAGTTGCCTATAATCTAGTATTTGCTCTATTATTGGGTCTTCTTTTTTTAGTTTTTCTAAAACGTCTACATCTGTTGAATATCCACTTTTTGTTTTCTTTATTACTGGCAATTTCATTTTTTCAAATAGGATTTCTCCTAATTGTTTTGTTGAATTTATGTTGAATTCTTCTCCTGCCATTTCATATATTACTTTTGTTAGTGTTTCTAATTTTGCTTTTAATTCTTCTCCAAATTGTTCTAATTCTTCTTTGTCAACATACATACCATTCCATTGCATATCTGATAACACTTCAACTGTTGGCATATCTATGTTGTAGAATAAATCTAGACAATTTATTTCTTCCATTTCTTTTAGTGTGATTTCTTTTATTTTTGCAATTGCATAAGCATATAAACAGTATTTTTCTTTTTCTAATTCTTTTTGTTTTTTCTCTTCTTCGTCTTGCTCTTCATTTCCTGACATAGCATCAAATAAATTTATTTGCTTGTTTGCTTTTGTAGGTTCGCTAATTCCAATTACTTCTGCAACATTCATTTCTAGATATTGCTCAATTAAATTATCAATTTTCAATTTATTATTTGTTGGATTTAATATATATGCTGCAATTCCTATATCATAATTAATTCCTTTTAACGTAATCCCTTCTTGTTTTAATAAAATATAATCTCTGCTCAAGTCAATTCCTATCTTCTTGATTTCTGCATTTTCGAAAATTTCCTTTGGGACAGTTGGGGACGTTTCTTTTTGGACAAAATGTCCATTTTGGGACACATCTATATAGTAAGCTTCCTTATTTTCACTATTATAAATGCTTATTCCTGTTATTCTTTCTTTTATTATCTTGTTTTCATCTGTGTCTTGTTCTGTTGCTAAATAAAATGTCATTTCTTTTTGTTTTTTTATTAATTCTATGATTTCTTCTACTGGTTTATCAACTCTTTTGTAAGTTTCCTTTTTAGTTTCGGCATTTAGTGTTCCTGCTTCTTGTCCTCTTAGTGAGAAACGGTCGATATATCTATTGAAGTTTAGCTCTTTGAATAGTTCTAATACTTTTGGTTTGTCCCATTCTTCTACTTTGAAGTTTTCTAATGTGTCTTCTATTGGTACTTCCAAATTGATTGTTCCTAAAAATTTTGACATTTCTGCTAATTCTTTGTTTTCTACTATTTTTTCTCTTTGTTTTCCTTTTAGGTCATCTGTTCCGTTTTCTACTGCTTCATATAGTTTTTCTATTGAGCCATATCTTTGTATTAAGCTTAATGCTGTTTTTTCTCCAACTCCTGGTACTCCTGGGATATTGTCTGATGAGTCCCCTTGCAATCCTTTTACATCTATTAATTGTTTTGGCTCTAATCCGTATTTTTCTATTATTTTCTCTTTATTATATTCATCTGTTTCTGTTTTTCCTGCTTTTGTATGTGGTATTCTTATTGTTACTTTGTCTGTTGCAAGCTGAAATGTGTCTCTATCTCCTGATAGTATTGTTACTTCTAGTCCTTGCTTTTCTCCATAGCAAGACAAAGTTCCGAAGTACATCATCTGCTTCGTAACCTTCCATTTCTACTATGTCTATATTCATTGCTTTTAATATTTCTTTTATTATTGGCATTTGCTCTGCTAGTTCTTCTGGCATTCCTTTTCTATTTGCTTTGTATCCTTCATATAGCTTGTGCCTTGCTGTTGGTGCTTTTAAGTCAAATGCTACTACTAAATATTGTGGATTTATGTCTTCTAATAGTTTGAATAATATTGCTAAAAATCCATATACGGCATTTGTGTATTTCCCGTCTTTTGTTGTTAACATTTTACTTCCCATTATTCCGTAAAATGCTCTGTTCATTATACTGTTTCCGTCAACTAATACTAATTTATCCAATTTTTTCTTCCCTCGTATTTATATTTAGGTTTTTTTCGGTTTTTACCTATAAACCTTCTATCTTTCTTCAATATTATTTTTGATTTCTTTTTGTGTCTCATTTTGTCTTTTCATTTCATATGCAGATATTATAGTTTTTTTCATTTCTTCTGGCATCACTTTTAAAGCCTTATTTCGCAACTCTTTTGGTATTCCATAATATGCCTCTGAAATTGAACCTACCATACATGCAATTGTATCTGTATCTCCACCTATTGATATCGCTTTTCTGATTGAATCTTCAAAATCGTTTGATTGCAAAAATACAAATATTGCTTGTGGCACTGTTGTATTGCAAGTTCCGTCAAATGTATTTGTTTCTTGTAATTCTTCCAAATCATAATTTAAATTATACCCATATCTTCCGAGTAATATATTCTTCTATTTCTTCTTTTGGCTTTTTTTGTCTTGCTAAATATATTGTTGCTGCAAGACTTTGCGCTCCTTTTATGGCTTCTTCGCTATTATGTGATGGTATCGCTGATTTTTTTGCTTCTTGCTCTACTTTTTCTAAATCATTAAATAAATATGCCACTGGCGAAACTCTCATTGCTGAACCGTTTCCATAGCTTGTACCATTTTCATTGTTTTCTTGATTTGCCCATTTTGTAAATACTGGTGAAAAGGCATTTTTGAAAAAGTTTTTTCTTTGCAATTGCTCATTTCCATATTTTTTGCCATATTTTTTTAATGTTTCTCTGTAATCTATATTATAAATTATTGCTTCTGCTATTGCTGTTGTTAACATACTGTCATCGCTTACAAAACTTTCGTCTGTTATTAGTTCTGTTTTTGGGTCTAGTATTTCTTTTCTTCTTTCTTTGTTTATCTTTCCTTTTCTTGAGTCTATGAATTCTTGATATTCGTATTTTGTTCCTGCTAAATCTCCTATTATTGCTCCTAACATTTTTTCTCCATTCCTACCAAATAAAATTTGATTTCAAAGCTTCGCCATTATCAATAAAAATATCTTCTCCTGTCATACTTTTATTGATAACCGCTATAAAATAAGCAAATTCTGCTATTTCTTCTGCTGATGCCCATTTATTTAATAAAGTTTCATCCAATACCTGTTGCCACAAAACTGGGTCATCAATTATATGTTGATTAAGCTTTGTAGTTACACCACCTGGTGAAATGCTGTTGCTTGTAGCTCCATATTTAGCCACTCTTAATGCTACATTTTTCATATATGCTACCATTCCGCCTTTACTTGCAACATATTCAGGGAATTCTGAACCTGTTCTTGCACTAGCTGATGCTATAAATATTATTGATTTTATTTTGTCTTGTATTCCATATTTCTCTGTTATAGCTATTGTTCCTTTTAAATTTACATCTATGTCATTTCCGCTTTCTTGCACTCCTGCATTATTTATTAAAACTTCTACTCCTTCTATTTTTGGAAGGTCTTTGTCACATATATTTTTCTTTATGTGCGTGTATTGTTCGTTTTCTATTGTTGCTTCTTCTTTGTCTATTCCTATTACTTTGTGACCTTCTTCTAGGAATTTAAGGGCTATTGCTTTTCCTATTCCTTCTGATGTTCCTGTTATTAATATTTTCATTGATTATTCTCTCCATTTTGTTTTTATTTTTGCTTTTATACTATATCATATTTTTGCCAATTTGTCTTGTTTTATTTATTAATTTTTATAGTTTTGGGTGTTTTTGGGGACAGTCCTTAAAAACACCTTCTTTTTAATTCAAATTAAATTGTGCAGATATTATAATTTTATAAGGTGTTTTTAAGGACTGTCCCCAAAAACACCCAAAAAAGATTAGTTATATTCCAAACTAATCTCTTTATTCTTATTTAGATTTATACATATTCACAATATCCTTAAAGCTCATCTTAGTACCATAATTCAAAATCGCATTTGAATAAATCTTAATAGCAATATGAGCAATAACCAAAATAGTAACAACCAAAATTGCAATAGAAAGTGCAACATCTGTGCCACTTGCCAATCCCATCATAATTCTGAAAGGCATACAGAATGGTGATGATACTGGGAACAATGAAGCAAATAAATTAAGTTCACTTGTAGGATTCATCATTGTAAAATATGATAAATAAAATCCTACTACTGCCAAAATTGCAACTGGTGAATTTGCTGATTGTATATCTTCTGGTTTGCTTACAGTTGAGCCTGTTAGAGCATATAGTAATGCATATGCAAGGTATCCTAATATAAAGTATACTATTGTAATTATTCCTAAATATGGTGTTATATTTGACATATCTAGTACTGCATTAAGTAATTCTGGGTCTAAGAATAATTTTGCTGAAATTAATGCAGTTCCTACAATTAGCACCATTTGTAATAATCCAACTATTCCTATTCCAATTGTTTTTCCAAGTACTATTGTTCTTGGACTTGTTGATGTTACTAGTGTTTCCATTATTTTTGATGTTTTTTCTGTTGTTATTGAGCTTGATACTTGATATGCGCAGAAGTATATTGCGTAAAATAATACTATTGACATTAACATTATTGCAAATATATTTCCATTTGCTTTTTCTTCTTGTGTTTGTTCTAAGCTAAATTCGAAATTTGGTGTTATTGATTGTATTTGCTCTTGGCTTAGTCCTAATTTGCTTATTTGCACATTTGTATATAATGTATTTATTGCATTTACTATTGTTTCTGGTACTTCTTGCATCATAGTCATATCTTTTACTATGTATCTGATTTTTACATTATTTTCTTGTCTTTCTATAATTATTGCATCTTCTATTTCTTCATTTTCGATTTTAGATTTTATTTCTTCAAATGTTGCTTTCTCTACTTCTATTTCTGTTCCTAAATCTGCTTGTTTAAGCATTTCTAAGCTTCCTTCAAAGATATCTTCATTATCTACAATTAGTAGTTTATCCCCTGTGTCTTCTCCTGAAATACTTTTTATTATGTTTGGTATATTAAATCCTATTACAATTAGCATTAAAATGATTAGAGTTGATATTATAAAAGATTTTCTTTTTACCATGTCTTTTATTGTAAATTTCATTACTGTTAAAATATCTTTCATTATTATTCACCCACCTTTTCTATAAAAATGTCATTTAGAGTAGGCTTTTTGATTTCAAATTTGTCTACTTTTACTCCACTTGTAATTAGCTTGTTTAGCAATTCGTGAGCTTTTTCTTCGTCTGTTAGTTTGATAATATAATTGTTATTAGCTTCGTTTTCAATTTCTAATCCAAGTTCTTTGATATAACTTGTTATGTCTTGTTTTACGTCCACTTCTACTCTATTTGCTGGATATGTTTCTTTTATTTCTTTTAGATTTCCTTGTAATACAGTTTTTCCTCTGTTTAGTATTAAAATATCACTGCAAAATTCTTCTATTGTTGCCATTTGATGTGCTGACATTATTACATATTTTCCGTTTTTTACTAGGTTTATTATGATATTTTTTAATATCTCTGTGTTTACTGGGTCTAGTCCACTAAATGGTTCATCTAATACAACTAGCTCTGGGTCGTGAATTATTGCTGTCATAAATTGTATTTTTTGTTGATTTCCTTTTGATAGTTTTTCTGCTGGTTGTTCTAAATATTCTTCAACTTTTAGTTCTTTTGCCCATTTGTTTATTGATTTTATTGCTTCTTCTTTTTTCATTCCTTTTAATTCTGCAAAATACATTAATTGATCAACTATTTTTGTTTTTGGATATACTCCTCTTTCCTCTGGCAAATAGCCAAATCTTACGTTTTTTCTATCTACTGCTTTTCCTTTCCATGTAATTTCTCCACTGTCTTTTTTTATTATTCCAAGTAGCATTCTTATTGTTGTTGTTTTTCCTGCTCCATTTGTTCCAAGCAAGCCATATACTCCTGGTTTTTCTAGTGTTAGTGATATGTTGTCTACTGCTTTTTTTCCCACAAATGTTTTTGATACGTTTTTTAATATTAAACTCATTTTGCTTCCTTCTTTCTATTTTAAATCTTCTATATTATACAAGCTATATCCTTCATAATTATAACTTGCATCAATACCTTTCATATAAACTTCTCTATCATTTATTTTATCTGTTAATGCTTCTTTTAGTAGAAGTTTAATTTCTGTATCTTTTATTGGGCTACGTTCCATTGCAAGTAAGTAATCCTGTTTGTCGATTTTGCTCCAGTCCACTACTTTGCCAATTTCTTTTTTCAATATTAAGTCTAACCATATTCTTGTACTTCTTCCATTACCTTCTCTAAATGGATGTGCTACATTCATTTCCACATATTTTTTTATAATTTCGTCAAATGTTGTTTGTGGCATTTCGTCTATTTTATTTAGTGCTTCTTTTAAGTACATTGCTGATGCAAATCTGAAATTGCTTTTTGATATATTTTCTTTTCTGATTTTTCCTGCAAATTCATATATGTCTTCAAATAGATATTTGTGTATTTGTGCTAATCCTTTGAATGTACCTATTTCAAACTCATTCAGCTTTTTTGTTTCAAATAGTTGCAGGGCTTTTTCTTTTGTTGTTTTTTCTTCTACTTTTGCTAGCTCTACTTGATTTTTTATTCCTAATTTGTTTTCTAACATAATTTTTTCTCCTATTTTTCTACAATCTTATAAATATAAATATTTTCAATTTGCTCTACTTTCTCATATTCCACGTTTTTATTATAATGCTCTTTTATAAATAAAACAATATTATTTATGTAATTTTTATACTCATTACCTGACCAATAAACATCACCATCAATCAAATAAACATTATCTTTTAACAAATCTAAAAATGTTCCTTCTAAATTATTTTTTTCCTTAAAATCATAATAATTCTGAGTAAACATATCCCAACCGCCCATAACTCTTAAATTTGAAAATGAACCTTTTGGCGGCATTTGGTATGGTGAATATGCTAAATATCGAAATTGTAAAGCTGGAATTGTAGCTAAATATGTATTCTCTTTGTGTTCATTTACATATTCAATTACTTTTTGATATTGTTTGTAATCTTTTAATTTGTAATCGAATTCATATCTGCTTGCTGAATAGCTTGATGTTATTATTATAATCAAAACAATCCATATTGCACTAAATTGATGTTTTTCCTTTTCCAATTTCATATTATATATTATAAGTGCTGTTCCTATAATGTATTCTGGTATAACTACTCTTAACATACTTCTATTTAAAACAATAAATAATGCATTAATTCCTAAGGTTACTAGCAATATTAGTATATTTAATCCGCTTCTTCTCTTTACTTTCTAACACAGATACAAAAAACATTGCAAGCATAAATAATGTTACAATTGTATTTGTAGATTGCATTTCATTTACTAAGTCTTCTCTTACTTCTTTTGGTTTAGAGTTTAAATTGTAATATTGATTTGTACTTATTTTATAATCTATAATTTTTTGCAAATTCTCTTTACTATATACATTCTCATCTCCAAAATTAAATGTATAGAAAAGATAATGGTCATTTTTTGACCAACCTATTTCGTCAAATATTTGCTTATTTTCTTCATAGTCTGTATAAGACATATCGTGCAATATTGCTCTTATATTGTTATATTCCATATATTCTTTGTAAACTGGATTGTTCTCATAAATTGCATTATGTGATATGTATACTGCAATTGTTATTACTGCAATAATTGCGTAATCAGCTATTACAGTCTTTAATTTATTAATGTCAATTTGCTTTTTGAAATATTTTATTAAATAATATATTGCATATAGTGCAAAAAATGGAGCAATTATTAGCAATGATTGCATTCTTAGCATTATTCCAACAGTGTAAAGCACAAAACATAGTACTTTTAGGGTATTGCTCTTTTGTTCTCTTTCCATTAAGTGCATTATTATAAATAGTGCTGTTAGTATTAATACTGCCGCAACAGATGTGTATTGTATTAGAACTAATAGTACTGAGTAAAATACACTTGCAAATACTGCATATAGTATAAATGATTTTTCACTTTTTTGTTTTTCTGTTATGCAATATCCTATTATCGTAAAGCATATGAATTGCATACTTAAAAGAAATATTGTGTGCCAGTTAATTACTGGCACTATTCTATAAAAAAGCCCTATTATTGCACATAATATCGTGTGCATATATACTCCATAAGTGCTATATGTTCCGTCTAATCCTGAATATAGGTTGTACATTATAAAGTCATCTACTTGCTCATATTTTATATTGAACAATAAATTAGTGATAGTAAAAATAATTGTATTTATAAGAATTATTTTTGCTAAATTTCGATATTTTTCTTGTTTTAATAATTGTTTCAAATTTTATTTTCTCCTTAACTATTTTTGTACTTGAACAATGCTGATGGTCTATGTCCTTCTCCTTTTTTTAATTTGTCTGTCTTTTCAACTTTATTTGCAATAATTCTTCTGAAAGCTGGATCTAATAACTTTTTATCCAATATTACTTCATAAACTCTTTGTAGTTCTCCTAATGTAAAATATTCTGGCATCATACGAAATACAATATCAGTATATTGTATTTTATTTCTCAATCTTTCCATTCCATTTACAATAACTAATGCGTGGTCAAATGCTAAGTTTTCGTTTTCCACAACTTCATATTCATATTGATTTGTTGTAGCTTCTTTCAATTTTCTTTTAACAATAAATTCTAGTTTTTCTTTTTGGCTTTCTAATTTTATGCTTACTAATCCATCTGCCCTTTCAATTAGTTTTATATCAAACCACGATGCTTCTTCGCTTAATTTATCTTTTAATTGATTTTTATCGATCAGTGCCATATATGATGTTGAAACAACTCTTGTTCTTGGATCTCGATTTACTGCTCCAAATGTGTATAGTTGTTCTAGGTATATGTCTTTAATGTTTGTTTCTGCTGCTAGAATTCTTTTTGGACATTCTTCTAGGTCTTCTTTTATGTCTAAAAATCCGCCTGGTAAGCACCACTTGTCTTTATAAGGATAGTCTTTTCTTTTTACTAGTAATATGCTCATATTTTTTTCGTCGTTTTTTCGGTAGTTTTCTTGTGGTTTGTCTGAGACACTGAAAATGATGATGTCTGTTGTCATTGATAGTTTTTCGTATATGCTGTCATCGTAATTTTCTAAAAATTCTTTTTCTGTTTTGTACATTTTTTCTTTTTTCCTTCCTTTTGTTTTTGACATTTATACTATAACACATTTTTTTATTTTTTTCTATATACAAATATCTAAAAATCTAATTTCAAATCATTTTCTTTAATCCAATTTAATTTTCTAAATATTTTTCCAAGCACATAACAAATTACAGCTGGCAAAACAAAACTAACCAAAATCAAACCAAGCCAATCCCAACCGAGTAATCGCTTGCTTTGTACCTTCTGCTATCGCCTGTGTCCAACCAGTATACACTCCAATTTGACCAACTAATCCACAAGTACCCATTCCAGAAGAAATTGCAGGTCCATCCATTGTTAATTTGAATATACAAGTTGCAATTGGTCCTACAATTGCTGATGTAAGAATTGGTGGTATTGCTATTTTTGGATTTTTAACTATATTTCCCATTTGAAGCATACTTGTTCCAATACCTTGTGCAATAATTCCGCCCCATCTATTTTCTTTAAAACTCATAACAGCAAATCCTATCATTTGAGCACAACATCCTGCTAATGCTGCTCCGCCAGCTAAGCCTGTTAATGATAATGCTGCACATATTGCTGCGCTACTAATTGGTAATGTTAATGCAATACCTACTATAACAGAGACTATTATTCCCATCAAAAGTGGTTGTAATTCAGTTGCCCACATTATTGCCCCACCTATACTACTTGCTAAATTTCCTATTGCTGGTGCAATTTGAATTGATAGTAGTGTTCCTACTAGTATTGTAACAAGTGGTGTTACAAGGATATCTATTTTGGTTTTCTTTGAAACTAGTTTTCCAAATTCTGCACTGATAATTGTAATTATTAATACTGCTAATGGTCCACCAGCTCCACCAAGTTTATTTGCTGCCATACCAACTGTTGCTAATGAAAATAGTACTAGTGTTGGACATTTTAACGCATATCCTATTGCAATTGCCATTGCTATACCACTTACTGATTGAGCATATCCACCAATTGTTGTTAATATTTCTATGTTCAATTGTGTACCAATCGTGTTTAGTATTGTTCCTATCAATAGTGATGCAAATAGCCCTTGCGCCATTGCTCCTAGTGCGTCTATTCCATACCTTTTAAGTGATATTTCTATATCTGATTTTTTTAGAATTTCTTTTATTTTATTTATTGTTTTTTTCATATTATTGTCCCCTTTCTGCTATCATTTTTTGTTTTAAATTACTTAATTCATTACTAAGTTTGACTGTGTATTCTTCAAATTTAGGAAAACTTTTTACTTCATTTGGTATAGTCTCCATTTGTTTTGTGCAAAAATCTCTTTTTTCATATAAGCTCATATCTTTATATACTTTTTTACCATTTGCAAATATTTGCTTTTGTAACGGTTCTACTGTATAGTTTTCACCCTTTTCGATTTTTTCATTTTCGAGTGCGATAATGTCTTCAACTGCTTTGTTTGTGTCTTTTTCATAAATTCTATAAACCTTCTTAAATCCAGGGTTGATAGTTTTTGCTGTATCACTACTTATTTTTATTTTAGGTATTATTTTTCCATTTTGAATGATTGCTACATTTTTATATACACAACCAACTCTTCCTTTATCAGGAGCAACAATGTTATCTCCTAATCCTATTGAATCAATAATTGCCCCTTTTCTTTTTAGTTCTTGCAATTTTTTGGCATTTAATCCGTCTGATAAGCATATTTTAGTATTTTCTAATCCGGCTTCTTCTAGCATTTTTTTAGCTTCCTTAGATAAATAAGCTAAATCTCCTGAGTCAATTCTTATTCCTTTTAGTGTATATCCATTTGGAATTAGGTATTCTTTTGCAACTTGAATTGCATTTGGAACTCCACTTTTTAGCACATCATATGTGTCTACTAACAGTACACAGTTTTCTGGGTATGTTTTAGCATAATTTAAAAATGCTTCTTTTTCGCTATTTGCTTCTGTAATCATACTATGTGCCATTGTTCCTAAAATTGGTATATTGTATTTCTTTCCTGCAATTACATTGCTTGTTCCTATTGCTCCACCTATTATTGAACATTTACTTGCTTCTATTGCTGCTTCTGGTCCATATGCTCTTCTTGCTCCAAATTCCATAATTCCAATGTCTTTCGTAATTTCTGTGATTTTTTTAGTTGCTGTTGTGTAACATATATTTGAGTTTAGATATGATAGAATTGCTGTTTCTATTATTTGCGCTTCTATTATTGGTGCTTTTACTGTTACAAGTGGCTCTCCTTTAAATATTGGTGTTCCGTCTGGTATTGCATATATATCTCCTGTAAATTTGAATTGTCTTAAATATTCTATAAATTCTTTGTTGAATAGTTTTGTGTTTTCTAAATATTTTATGTCTTCTTCTGTAAATCCTAGATTTTCGATGTATTCTATTAATCTGTCTACTCCTCCCATAATTGCGTATCCTAATTCTAATGGTTGTTTTCTAAAAAATACATCAAAAATTGCTTCTTCTTCTTTTTTTCCTGAATTGTAATATACTTGCGCCATTGTTAATTCATATAGGTCTGTCATCATTGTCATATTTTCCATATTCATTCCTTCTTTCTTTGTTTTTAACTTTTTGTTAATAAGTATTTGGTTTTTAATAACAAGTTTAGCAAAACTTGTTATTAGCATTATATTAAAAACAAAATAATTTGTCAATAGTTTTTTAATTTTCTTTTAAATTTTTTGTATTTATAATAAGTTGGTCAAAATCAGAAATGTATATCCTATCTTGAACTATTCTATACTTTTCAAATTCAGTTTCAGCATGAAGTTTCGCCATTTCTGTTGATATTTTGCCATTATCTTTCAATATTTCATGATCCCATAATTTTAAAAATCCATTTAGCCTTTCTTCCCAATCTGCCATTGTCATTGGTATATGCCTTATCGCTTGCATTTCTGCTAAATCCAAATATGCTGAAACCATTCTTTCTAATTGAGCAATTTCATTTTCAGATAAATAATTTTTAGCAACTACTACATCATATTTATGTATTTTACCATTTGGCGCACCTTCCCATGATGTTAATCCCATATTCTCTTTTTTATGGTCTGCTCTGTTATAAATTATTTCAGCTGCTGTATTTCCTGAAACAGCATAATGAAGCTTATTTTGGACAGCTGTGAAAAATCTAATTGTTGCTTTTGCAGTTTTGTCATAATCTATTGAAGTTGCATATATATCAGTAATTTTTTGATAAAATTTCCTTTCTGACATTCGTATTTCTCTAATACGTTCTAGTTGTTCTTCAAAGTATTTTTCTGTTAAAATAGAGCCACCATTTTTTAAACGTTCGTCATCCATTACCCAACCTTTTATTGTATAGTCTTTTACGATTTGATTAGCCCATTTTCTGAATTGTACTGCTCTTTCATTATTAACTTTAAATCCAACTGAAATTATCATTTGTAGATTATAATGTGTAACTTCTCTTGAAACTGTTCTATTTCCTTCTTTTTGAACTATTCGGAATTTCCTAATAGTTGAATTTTTTTCTAACTCATTATCTTTATAAATATTTGATATATGTTCATTGATTGTTGCCACATTAACATCATACAACGTAGATAACATCTTTTGCGTCAGCCAAATATTTTCATCTTCATATCTAACTTCGATTGCTTTTGGATCATCTCCGACTGCTGCCATATATGTTAAATATTCTGCTGCACTTGAACGAATAGTAATTTCCTTATTTTTTTTAGCCATATACTCCATTCACTTCCTTTAATTATTTTTGCTATTTTCTAAATCCCTTTTTATTTGTTTAGAATACCTATCTTCTTCACTAAAAACGCACCCACAATACTTCTGCATATAAAGTCCCAATTCACGTGCCTTAGCTTGGCCCTCACGGAAGCCAACCCTAAAATCACGATACAAAAACTTAACACCATATTTCTCAGCCATTTCATTTGCAATCTCAATTATAGCTTCATGATTTTGATAAATACTAACCAAAAGAGTTGTAGAAAAAGCATCATATCCATTATCCTTAGCATACTTTGCAGCTTGTTCCAAACGAACTCTATAACAATAGTTTTTACATCTATTTTGTAAATCTCCTACAACATTTTTGCAAAATTCATCTAATCCATAATCTTCTTCAAATATTGCTTCTATTCCTATTGATCTTGTGTATTCTTTTAGGCAGTCTCTTCTTGATTTATATTCCATATATGGATGAATGTTTGGATTATACCAGTATACAGTTGATTCAATTCCTTCTTTTCTTAAACTGTCTATACAGTATACACTGCAAGGTGCGCAGCAAGTATGTAATAATAATTTCATTTCTATTTTCCTCTCAATCTTTATTTATCCAGCTAAGTTGCTTTTATTCTTCTAAATATTCATAACCCAAATGTTTATAAGCAGCAGGAAGTGGTCTCCTTCCCCTTAAAGTCCTTGCAATAAAACCAATTTGAATTAAATAAGGCTCATACACATCTTCAATAGTATCCAGCTCTTCACCAACAGTAACAGACAAAGCTTCAATTCCAACTGGTCTTCCGCCATATTGAACAATCATAGTCTCCAATATTTTTCTATCAATCTCATCTAAACCTAGTTCATCTATTTCTAGCTTATTTAAAGCATGTTTGGCAATTTTTAATGTAATATCTCCGTCACCTAATACAATTGCGTAATCTCTTACTCTTTTTAATAACCTATTTGCAATTCTAGGCGTTCCCCTAGAACGTCTTGCAATTTCTCTTGCCGCTTCTTCATCTATTTCCACATCTAAAATCTTACTTGACCTTTTTACTATTGTTGTTAAATCTTTTTCTGAATACAATTCAAGCCTGTGAGTAATTCCAAAACGGTCACGTAATGGCGTTGTAAGTGAACCAGCTTTTGTTGTTGCACCAATTAATGTGAATTTTGGTAAGTCTAATCTTATTGACCTAGCACTTGGTCCTTTTCCAATTACAATATCTAATGTAAAATCTTCTAATGCTGGGTACAAAATTTCTTCTACACTTTTGCTTAATCTGTGAATTTCGTCAATAAATAAAACATCAAATTCTGAAAGGTTTGTCAAAAGTGCTGCTAAGTCTCCCGGCTTTTCAATTGCTGGCCCTGATGTTATTTTTATATTTGAATTCATTTCGTTTGCTATTATATTTGATAATGTTGTTTTTCCAAGCCCTGGTGGTCCATATAATAAGCAATGGTCTAAGGGCTCTCCCCTTTTTTTTGCCGCTTCTATATAAATTTTCATATTTTCTTTTACTTTATCTTGCCCTATATATTCTGCTAAATTTTGTGGTCTTAATGTATTTTCTATTCTTTCTTCTCCCACATTTTCTAGCTTAGGACTTAGAATTCTTTCTTCTTCCATAGTCTTGCATCCTTTCGATATTATTTGTTTTCTAAACTTAATAAGTTATTGTGAACAATAGAATTTGAAATGTCTAATTCTGTTTTCATATTTTCGTAATATGTGTTCAATGTATTTTTCAATTCTTCGTCAGCTGTATCAACTTCGATAAATGAGCCTGTTTCTCTATCATACCAGCCTTCATCATAATAATATTTATCTGTTATTATAAGTTCATTATTTAAACATACAAAATCTTTACTTCCAAACATATTTGAACCTAAGGAAAATCCGTCTTCTATTCCACATAAATATGTAAGTGTTGGTTTTATATCTAATTTGCTTACCAGTTTATCTATTTTTATGTTATTTACTCCCGGAATTTTAAATCCACATAATACATTTGCAAAGTTTAATCTTATATCTACATCTGTCAACTCTCTATCTGTTTTTAAAAAATCCAACATATTTTCTTCATACATATTTAACCCATTGTGGTCTCCATATACTAAAATTGCTGTATCTTCATATAAACCTTTTTGTTTTAAACCTTCTAAAAACACTCCAAATGCATAATCTGCATAATTTGCCGCTTCTAAATAGTTTCCGAAAAATGTATTTTTGTATTTTCCCACGTCAATATTTACTTTGCTTCTGTCTTGTAATCCTTCTAGTTCAAATGGTATATGTGATGATGCTGCTACCACAAATGATATGAATGGTTGCTCAAATTCTGCAATCTTCTCCACACTTTGCCTATATACAGTTTCATCTGATAAAAATCCATTTATATATTCTTGCTCTTCTAGTTGCTCTTTTAGTATTAAATTATCTACTTGCAACTTTTTATATACATTTCCACGGTTCCAAAATTTAGCTTCGTTTCCATGAATATATGATGTATTGTAATTCTCCACATTAAACTGTTTGAATAAGTCATCATATGTATTTGTGTAATATCTACTAAATGCCATTCCATTTTCTACTGGATATGTCGATGTTAACACTGAATGTTCAGAATCTGCTGTTGTTGTATAACTCTGCATATACATATTTGTAAATTCTATATTTTCCGAAAAGAATTTGTTCAAATTTGGTGTGATTTCTTTTCCATTAATTTCTCTATTTATTACAAAATTTTGCAAAGATTCAAGTTGGACTATAATTATATTTTTTCCTTTTAAAGTTCCAGCTAAGTCATATTGAACTTGTCCATATTTTGTATCATATTCTGATTTTAATTCTTCGTAAGCTTTTAGCATTGTCTCTTTATCTTTGTATTTCGTCTGATTGTTTTTGATAAATGCACTTTTTATATCAAAAATATGATATCCAAATATTGTTGCTTCTTTTATTTGTATATCTTTTACATATGGAGAATTACTACTCTTTTCAGCTATCGGCATACATAGCACAATAAAAGTTGTTATTCCAATTATACCTGATAGACATCTTGCTACCATTGTTCTCTTTTTAGCTTTATTTAAAGTTTCTATTTTTATATCTTTAACATAATGCAAAGCTATCAACACTAAGAAATCCACAAAATATAATATATGTACTGGATTTAACAGTATTGGAATTGCTTTTGTAATTTCTTCACCATATTGCAAGTTTGTAATTTGCTCTACTGATAATATTGTCCTTGCATATATGTAATATGTATGGTCAGCAAAAAGCAATATGCTTATTACAATATCTGATATTATTGCCCCTACTACTCTTGTTTTATTTGGTAATGTACATAGTATTGCTCCCAAAACTACTATGAAACTTACTGTATTTAATATTGTTTCTAACTCTACTTCTCCAACAGTTTGATTATAAAATAATAGTGTTTTTCCTAAAATTATAATAGCTATTATTATAACAAACCATACTGAATTGATTATTTTTGATATTATTTTTGTTACTTTTTCTTTCACATCTATTTCTCCATTTTTTACTTGTTTAGCTTATTTATTATATCTTGTTTTTCGATTTGTGTCTACAATTTTGTTGCAAAAACTCGTATTCTAAGGTATAATCTATCTGTAACAAAAACAAGGAGAAAAATATGAAACATTCATTTAATGAAAAAACAAAAATTATATTTATATCTAGCACTGGTGGACATTTTGCAGAATTAATGCAACTAAAACCAATAATGGATAAATGTAATTATCATATAGTAACTGAAAAAACTGCTACAAATAGAAATTTAAAAGAAAAATATAAAAACAAATTAGACTTTTTAGTATATGGAACAAGGAAAACAAAACTACTATACCCCTTCATATTACTAATAAATTGCTTTATCAGTTTATTTATCTTTCTAAAAATAAGACCACAAGTTATCATCACAACTGGAACTCACACAGCTGGCCCTATGTGCTGTATAGCTAAGATATTTGGATGCAAAATTATATATATCGAAACATTTGCAAATAGAACTTCAAAAACTGCAACAGGAAAACTTTTATATCATATTGCAGACACATTTGTAGTTCAATGGGAAGAAATGCTTGAATTATATCCAAAAGCAAAATATTGGGGGTGGATTTTCTAATGATTTTTGTAACACTTGGAACTCAGGATAAGCCTTTTGAACGACTAATTAAAGCTGTTGAAAAACAAGTTGAACTTGGAAATATAACACAAGAAGTTATTGTTCAATCAGGTTGTACAAAATATAAATCAGATAAACTAAAAATTATACCTTATATGACAATTGACGAATTAAATAAGCATTTAAACGATGCTAGTTTAATTATCACTCATGCAGGTGTTGGGACAATTATACAAGCCTTAGAAATTGGAAAAACTGTAATTGCAGCTGCAAGAAAAAAAGAATTTGGTGAACACGTCAGTGACCATCAACAACAGTTTTTAGACAACTTCTCTTCTAAGGGATATATTATTCCTTTACTTGACTTTGATAAGCTAGATGAAGTTATCAAGCAAGCTGAAAATTTTAAACCAAACAAATTTGAAAGTAATAATTCAAATTTCATCACAAGTACTATTCAAGAAATTAATAATTTACTTTCATAGAATTAATAAAAAGGACGAAAATTATGAACGAAAAAGTAGATGTTTTAATGGCAACATATAACGGAGAAAAATATTTAAAAGAACAAATTGATAGCATATTAAATCAAACCTATCAAAATATTCATTTAATAATCTCTGATGATTGCTCAACAGACGGAACAAGAGATATTTTAAAAGAATATGAAGAAAATGAAAAAATAACAGTATTCTATCAAGAAAATAACCAAGGATATGTTAAAAACTTTGAATTTTTACTAAATCAAGTAACAAGTGAACTATATATGTTTGCTGACCAAGACGACTTTTGGTTACCTGAAAAAATAGAAAAATCAGTAGAAAAATTGCAAAGTGAAAACCTAGATTTAGTTTTTGGGGATTTAGAAGTTGTAAATGAAAATTTAAAAACTTTATATCCTTCCTTCTCAAAACTTATGCTTTTGGATAGGAAAATAAAAAGAGAATTGAATACTGATAAATTGCAATATTTGTATAATTGTATGACTGGTTGTACTATTTTGTCAAAAAAGAAATTTCTTGATAAGATTTTACCACTTCCTACTAATTCTAAATATGTAATTCACGATTATTGGCTTGGATTAGTTATTTCTTTAAATGGTAAGGTTGGTTATCTTGAAACACCTTATATAAAATATAGACAACATGGTAATAATCAGGTCGGAACTGATAAAATATCTCATAAATTTAAAAAATTAGAACAAGTACGTAATTTGTTTATTGATGTAAAGTTAGGAGTTTTTGAGACTTATGTCCAAAATCCTGATGTCTTTCCTAAAAATTTACAAATTCTGAATAAAAAGGCTTTTGATTATTTTAAAATGCTGCAAACTAAAAAGCATTTTAATTTTAAAGGTTGGTCTGTATTTTACAATTTGTATAAAACTGAAACTTTGCTTTATTTTGTAGAAAATTTTGTGATTTTAAATATGCCGTTTTTTGCTAAAATTGCTTTTCATATTAGGCTATTTATATTGAAATTATTAGGTAGAAGATAATTGCCAACGGGGACGGTCCTTTTTGGCAATTTTTTGCCATTGGGGACGGTCCTTTGCAATCTGCTGGTTCTCTACCTTGGGCATATATGTGTTAATTTTGATATTGCTTGCTTGAATGAAGTGAAATTTAGAATTTGTAAGTTTATATAAAAAGTAATGTTCACGGGCAAATTCTTATTTTTATTTTTCATAAATTCTTCGGTTCCTTACATAAGAAAAGAAATTCTAAAACTTTTTTATGGCTCCCTTTCACCTGATAACCGGACGAAATTAGTGAAAGTCAGCAGGGAGTAGAGAAACACAATAAAAAAATGCGACCAATAAGGTCAAAAAAGAGGCAAAAATGAGAGAATTTTGTCTCTTTTATGTAAATAAGGCAT
>Ga0209694_1000496_pt1 | contig 64115 bp, 53 predicted proteins | sample GluameincwithD2O_FD_187499 | JGI IMG/M metagenome (GOLD analysis project Ga0209694, IMG submission 187499) | Mouse cecum microbial communities from Vienna, Austria - Glucosamine amended microcosms incubated with D2O (SPAdes) (version 2) | ecosystem: Host-associated > Mammals > Digestive system >... | reverse complement strand
CCTTGTAGATAGCCATAACCGGAAGTCCAAGAACCTTCTGTGCGATAGCAAGACGACGTGCCTTTGTTGTGTTTAAGGACGTGAATTTCAGCTTGTCACCGTAGGTGTCTGCAAATTCATGTACCTTTGGCATCAGCGCCTGGCACGGAACACATCCGTCACCGTAGAAGTCCACGAATACATAGCCTTCTGCCTTAAGCACTTCTGCCTCAAAATTGGTCTTGTCTAAATCTAACATTGGAATCTCCTCCTTACTTGATAAATGTATACAGGCGTTTGCAAAACCCAGGTGTTCGCCGGGGTCATTGTGCAACTTGTATATTCCAACACAGACACGCTTTTGCTCCAAGTTTACCGTAGCGGTACATAAGCTGCCAAAATACGGCAGCTAAGTGCCGACGGTAAACTAAGGTCTGCTTATGGAATATACAAGCTGCACAATTCGGCACTGGCAAATTAGAGTTTCGCAATTACCTGTAAATGTATAGAATATACCGCCGCGCATAAGCGCCGGCATTTCTAAATCCATTGCCGTCAGATATAACGTTTTTAAGCTATATCTTTTTTAGAAGTAGTCCGACATGCTGCGCTCTACCTGGACTGCCGCAATCGCGCCGTCTGCCGCCGCGGTCACAACCTGGCGGAGGCTCTTGATGCGGACATCTCCTGCCGCGTATACGCCCGGGATGTTGGTGTGCATATCGTCATCGGTCTGAATATACCCGCGCTCATCCATATCGATGATGCCCTCGAACGGCTTGCTGTTCGGAATCGTCCCGATAAATCCGAATACGCCGAACATTCCGTCGTCCTCGTCAGCCTCAACCGTGGTAATCTCGCCGGTCTTTACATTCTTGACCTTCATCCACTGCAGGATGTCGTCACCGCCGACTTCCTCCACAACAGAATCCCACATAAATGCGATCTTCGGATTCTTGAAGGCTTTCTCCTGGATGGATTTCGCCGCGCGCAGCTCGTTTCTCCTGTGGATGATCGTTACCTTCCTTGCGAACTTGGTCAGGTACATTGCCTCCTCAACAGCGGAATCGCCGCCGCCTACAACGTACACTTCAAAGTCCTCGAAGAAGTTGGCGTCACAAGTCGCACAGTAGGAAACGCCCTTTCCGGTAAACTCTGCCTCGCCCTTGCATCCGATCGGCCTTGCGTGTGCGCCGGTGGCAATGATCACGTTCTTGCCCTGGTATTCTGCCTTCTCGCTCTTTAACACCTTAACGTCGCCCTCAAGGCATACTTCCTTGATCGTGTCGGATACTCTCTCTGCACCGAACTTCTCAGCCTGTGCAGTCATTCTCGCGATCAGAGACGGTCCTGACTCGCCCTCAACAATCTGTCCCGGGTAGTTCTCAATCTCGTCTGTAATCGCAATCTGTCCGCCGTCCTGTCCCTTTTCAATGATCAGAACAGAGAGACGGCTCCTTCCTGCGTACAGTCCTGCTGCCAAACCAGCAGGACCTGCACCAAGAACAATAACATCATAAATTTTGCTCATGTCTGTTACTCTCCTTATAGTTGTAACGTATTAGTCAAAAATAGTCTGTCCATCCACCTCGGTTGTGAGCGCATCTAATGCTTTCTCTACAATCTTACGGCGGAGTTCTTTTTCCTCTGCTTTATCCAGTGCCGGATTTCCAAGAGGATGTGGAATTGCGATAGCAGGTACGATTCTGTTCGCGCCTACTGTCATGGAAATAGGAGTTACTGTACAGATATGTACAACAGGGATTCCTGCTCTCTCTACTTCTTTCACCATCGTTGCACCGCAACGAGTACAGGTGCCTCATGTGGAGGTGAGGATTACTGCGTCAACACCGTCTGCCTTAAGCTTTGCAGAGAATTCCGCCGCAAATGCCTTGGAAGATGCAACTGCCGTACCATTTCCTGTCGTTGTGTAGAACAGGTGATGGAGCTCCCCAATCTTTCCTTCCTTTTCCATATCGCGAAGAACATCGACCGGCAACACGCGGTCTGAGTCCTCATTTGCATATACCGGGTCATATCCGCCGTGAGCGGTCTCGTAAGTCTCCTCGGTCAGGTCCATAACACCTGCGATGTCATACTCACCGTAATGAGATGCACTGGAGCTTTCGATGTGGTCCGGATTTCCCTTCGGCACGATACCGCCGGATGTAACAAGAGCGATCTTCGCGTGCGCTAAATCCTTTACTGCCGGATTCGGCTCTACCCTGTCAAAATCAGGCATCGGGAACTCTGTCTCAAACGGCTTATCCGCCAGTTTCTTAAGGAGCATCTTAACCGCTCTCTTAGAGCCTCTCTCCTTCTCGAAGAAGTTCACACGAACACCGTTCGGGATGTAGCCTTCCTGTGAGGATGCGCCGATCGCCTCGCCTCTTCCCACCTTAACCGCTAACGGAGCAAGCTTATTCACTGCATCTCTCATACCTGCCGCGCTGTTCTTTGTGGAAACAATGTAAACCTGGGTCTTGAACATGTCAGCGCCCGGATTCTCTACATACATACCGGTTACAGCCGGGATTCCAAGCTCTTCCTGAACTGCTGCTGCGATCGTTCCGCATGCAACGCCGTAACGTCCTGCATTGAACGCCGGGCCTGCAACGAATACGTCCGGAGCCTGCTCTTTAACCATCGCAAGGATGTCCGCTTTTGCTTTTTCTAAGTTCTCGTTAAAATATGAATCGCCACATACGATAGTAGCAATAATCTCAGCGTCATCGCCGAATTTCTGTGTCAATGCCATACCCGGTCCAACAACCTCGCCAACACGGATCTCTGCCGGATAATCTGCTTTTTCTTCTCCACCAATCTGTGCAAAGAACTGATTGATGTAGTGTACTACTTTTAATTTAGCCATTCTATTATCCTCCCTTCCTATCTTGCACTCAGCTTATTGAAACCTGTCTCATTGGTTGCACCGGTAAGCACCTGAAGTTCTACTTCAAGAGAACCGTCCTCGCGGAGAGTCTCCTCGCTTGCGCCTGCAATCTTTGTCACATAATCCAGAGTTCCAATTACTTTATCAAGTTTCGGCAGGATAATAACCTGATTTGCATTACCGCCTGTTACTACTGCGTCCGCAGACGGGTCTGCATCTGCAAGCGACTGTGACTTTCCGTCACGTCCTGCATACTCATCTGTGATGATAACGGTCTTAACACCCTCAGCCTCAATCTTCTTGCAGTTCATGATAAGGTCCGTATCCGGGTTACCGAATCCTTCCTGAGAAACGATTGCGCCGTCAAGGTCTAACATCTTGCAGAGCTTAGCCGTCCAGTCGGAGGAACGCTGCTTGTCCGCCAGATATACGTTCTCATTGGTGATGATATGAGCGACAAAATTAATCGTCTTGCCGTGCTGCTCGAACATATCCTCGACAACCGGGTTGTTAAGATGTACATAGGTAGGATTCTTATCGCATGCGGATACACAGTTGCCGGATACGATAGCCCCGTCCATAACCTCTGTCGGGCTCATGATCGTCGGAACAATTTTCTTAGCATCTACGCCGTATACATATGTATCGTGGAGAAGTCCCTGGCTCTGGAGCATCTGCACATAAGCAACTCTCGGAAGGTCCGGATATTTCTCCATACCTTCTTTGATGGTGCATGTCTCGTAAACCTTTGTCTCGTCCGGAGTCAGGTCGCGCGCCAATTCCCCAATATATGTCGCTACCCTGAATCCTGCGAATCTTACTGCCGCTTCATAGTCATGCGGCTTGATGCCGTCAACCGGCTCGCATACCATAACCAGGTTCAGTGTCTGTGAAAACGGAGTGTAATCAGCTCCCGGGCCTGTCATATCGATGATGCCTTCCTGGAAACCAACGATCTTACCAGCCGTAACAACAGCCATTCCCTTGAGGGCATAAGTCTTGCCGTCTCCTACCGTATCAACTTTTGCGATAACTCCCGGGAAGATTCCTCCTCTTCCTTCCACCTTCACACGCGGCTCGATAACATCCTTGACCGGAGTGATTCTTACAGACTCTCCCGGTTTCGCGATGTCAAATGATACGCTCTTGATCTTCTCATCCTCAAGAGCAACTGCCCTTGCAGCCTCCTCGGATACATAAAGGATACCGTCTTCAATCTTAGACTCTGCTGCGAACTGGATATCCTTGATGTAAATGTGTCCCAATTCTAATCTCACTTTTAGTTTCCCTCCTTTAAAATATTTGATATTATTGTTTAAAACTGCAATGTTTTATAACCTCTCTAAATGACTTCCCTTCCGCGCAGGCCCGCCGGTGTGCGTACCTTAAGCCTAACGCAGCGCATCTGCCGATGCCATCCCGCTTTCTATCAGGGTACAGTCAATAAGCTTAAAATCCTCATACACTTCCGGCTGATAGCGGTCCGACTTGAACTCAAACTTTCCGCAGGCGTGTATGGCATTCTCGATCAGCGCGACCGAACCCTCGTCTATCCCCCTCCTTTCCGCCGATATCATAATTGATTTATACGGTGTTTCATTTGGCTTAACACTTCCCGATAAAGGATGCGTTAACATCGAGTGTCCTTCGTGAATCCTGTCTCTTACCTCTCTCAATACATCTTCATAGGAGACGTCCTTGTAGACTACATTGTGCGTCTCCCCATGCTTTTCCAGCACCAGCGGATTGTTCGTCACGATAATATAATTTCCCCTGTTCATATTATGCGTTCCTCCTTTCCCGGCACTGGATTTTCAAATGTAAAAAAGGACGCTTTAAAACACCTTCCGTGCCCTAAACCGCCCTTCCTGTCTTTTGCCCTGATAATTGGTCTGTCGAACGCTTACCATACAGCACAAGATTCAGAATGTGGTACGTTTTCCGGTCCTTTTGCCTGAAAGTTTCACTTCCTGATGTGCCACCAACACATAAAAGCTTGCCTCTTCGGCGCCCGATACACCGGGTCTCTCTCGGAAAACATCATCCCACTATTTGGTTATACTCATAGACAACTCTGATTAGTTCCATTGCCTGTTTCTATAATAACCCATTGTAAATTGTTTTTCAACAACTTATTTTATTATCTCGTCATTTGGTCATCCTGCACAAAAACGCATATATTATTTTGTATATATTCACCTAGCACATTCTTATTTCTTGCGCGTCTGATAATACTCGTCATGCACTTTCTTGATTGTCCCGCTAAGGGCAAACAAGGCGATGATATTCGGGATAACCATCATAGAGTTAAAGCAGTCCGCCATATTCCATACAAGGTCAACCTGTGCCAGCGAGCCGAGCAGTACACATGCCGCAACAAGCACAGAGTAAATCTTAACTGCCTTAGCGCCGAACAGGTACTTCACATTCGCCTGGCCGAAGAAATACCAGCCAAGAATCGTACTGAAAGCGAAGAAGAACATACAGATTGCGATAAAGATATCTCCTCCCTTGCCGTACAGCGTGGAGAACGCATACTGGCTCAACTCCGCGCCGGTCTTTCCGCTGGGGATGGACTGGGTCGTAATGATAACAAGAGCCGTCAGGTTCAGGATAACAAATGTGTCAATAAATACGCCGATCATGGCAACAAAGCCCTGCTCCACCGGATGGTCAACCTTTGCAACCGCATGTGCGTGAGGGGTAGAACCCATGCCGGCCTCATTCGAGAACAGGCCTCTCGCAACACCCTTTGTCAGAGCAAGCTTAATCGTCGCGCCCACAGCGCCGCCGGTGATTGCAGAAGGAGCAAACGCACCCACAACGATAGAGTAAAACGCATACGGAATCTGCTTGAAGTTATAGAAGATAACAATAAGCGCGCCCACGATGTACAAAGCAGCCATAACCGGAACAATCGTCTCTGTAACTTTCGCGATACGCTGCATACCGCCCATAAATACAAACAGAGCTAAAACTGCAAGAATCGCGCCCATCACGATCTGCGGAACGCCGAACGCCGTGTTAAACGCTGCCGCGATAGAGTTGGCCTGTACTGCATTTCCCATAAATCCTAACGCAAAGATCAGAAGAACTGCAAAGAGCCCCGCAAGGACCTTTCCAAAGGTTCCGGTAAACGCCGCGCGTATGTAGTATACCGGACCTCCGGTAATCTCCCCGTCCGCGCCGACCTGTTTGTACTTCTGCGCCATGACTGCCTCTCCGAAAATTGTCGCCATGCCTAAAAATGCCGCAATCCACATCCAGAAGATTGCCCCCGGGCCTCCGATTGCGATTGCCGTCGCCGCTCCGGCAATATTTCCGGTGCCGACCTGCGCCGCGATAGCGGTAGCCAGCGCCTGGAAAGATGACATCCCGTCGGCTCCCGCCTCTCCCTTTTTGGAGAACAGCCCGCCGAAGGTCCTTCTCATACCTTCACCAAAACCTCTGATCTGGATAAATCCAAGCTTGACGGAAAACCAGATGCCGCCTCCAAGGAGCGCAACGATCAGGATATAATCTGCCAGATAATGCTGGATAGTCAAAACGATATTATTTAATGTTTCCATACTGTAATTCCCCCTTTTCCCTATAGATATTGTAAATAAATTAATCGTTTTATAGATAATATCTTAACATCAGGGTGAATATTTTTCAACTTTTTTACATTTTGACGAATAATTTTCGTCATTTTTCCCAAGGGATTCATTTGTCAATACTTTTTAAAATATAAAAGAAACAGCCGAAAACAAAGCTTTTTCCGACTGTTTCCCCGTTTTTGCACCTAATTACCTTAATTACAGATTTTTCCAATTTCGGCATTTTGCCAAAAATTTATCAAACTCTCCCTTATACATTAATCTCCGCTTTCACGCCCAGCACATCCTTGTTCCTGTCAAGGAGCGGACGGATAACTTTGGAAAGATAAGTATCTACCTGGACAGCCGCCCGCCCTACATACTTTGACGGCTCCATCGTCTTCTTAAGCTCATCAAGGGTAAGGCCGAATGCCGGGTCTGCCGCAATCAGCTCCAGAAGGTTGTTGTCAAGGCCTCTCTCCTTCACATTGCGCCCCGCCTCCATGGAAAGGGTGCGGATTCTCTCATGCAGCTCCTGCCTGTCTCCTCCGGCTTTCACCGCATCCATCATAATATTCTCCGTCGCCATAAAAGGAAGTTCGCTCATCAGCCGTTTCTCGATTACCTTCGGGTAAACCACCAGCCCGTCCACCACATTCAGGCACAGGTCAAGGATGCCGTCGATGGCAAGGAACCCTTCCGGCACGGAAAGCCTCTTATTGGCGGAATCGTCAAGCGTCCGCTCAAACCACTGGGTTGCCGACGTAATCGCCGGGTTCAGCGCGTCGACCATCACATACCGCGACAGCGACGCAATCCTCTCGCTCCTCATAGGGTTTCTCTTGTAAGCCATAGCCGAAGACCCAATCTGGGATTTCTCAAAAGGCTCCTCCACCTCTTTCAGGTGCTGCAGAAGGCGGATGTCATTGGACATCTTGTGCGCGCTTGCCGCAATCCCTGCAAGCACATTCAAAACCCTCGTGTCCACCTTGCGGGAATAGGTCTGCCCGGACACCGGATAACACGCCTCGAATCCCATCTTCTCCGCAATCATCGGGTCAATCTTATCGATAATCTCCTGGTTGCCGTCAAAAAGCTCCTGGAAACTCGCCTGCGTTCCCGTTGTTCCCTTGGAGCCAAGAAGTTTTAAGCTCTTCTTCACATACTCAAGGTCAGAAAGGTCCATCTCGAATTCCTGCAGCCAAAGCGTCGCCCTCTTCCCCACGGTAGTAGGCTGCGCCGGCTGAAAATGCGTAAAGGCAAGCGTCGGAAGGCTCTTATGCTCATCGGCGAACTCCGCCAGCTCGGCAATGACATTCACAAGTTTTTTCCGCACAAGCTCAAGCGCCTCCGACATCAGTATCACATCCGTATTGTCGCCCACATAGCAGGAAGTCGCCCCCAGATGGATGATTCCCTTTGCCTTCGGACACTGCTGCCCATATGCGTACACATGCGACATCACATCATGGCGCACCTGCTTTTCTCTCTCTTTCGCCACCTCGTAATTGATATCGTCTGCGTGGGCCTTAAGCTCTTCAATCTGTTCCTCCGTAATATTGAGCCCCAATTCTTTCTCTGTCTCTGCAAGGGCTATCCACAGCCTCCTCCATGTCCGGAATTTTTTATCCGGCGAAAAAATATACTGCATCTCCCTGCTCGCATAACGCTCTGAGAGCGGGCTCTGATATCTGTCATTTGTCATAATAGTTCTCCTCCTTTTCAAATCTACTTTACTCAAAAGCTAAAGATACATCTCTTCCCGGCACTTTCATAGGGTAATTTCCGGTAAAGCAGGCATCGCAATAGCCCAGATCTCCCACCATCTCTTTGAGCTTTCCTATCTCCATATATCCCAAAGAGTCTGCACCGATCATCTGACGGATTTCCTCGGTAGTATGGGAATGTGCAATGAGTTGTTCATTGGACGGAACATCTGTCCCAAAATAACAAGGGTACAAAAACGGCGGAGAGCTAATCCTTACATGGACCTCTTTCGCTCCTGCCTTTTTCAGCATCTTAATGATGTTCGCAGAAGTTGTTCCTCTGACAATCGAATCATCGACCATGACAATCCGCTTTCCCTCCACCACTTCTTCTATCACATTGAGCTTGATCTTGACACTGCTCTCCCTTTGACTTTGCTTCGGTTTGATGAAAGTTCTCCCTACATAACTGTTCTTATGAAAAGCCATTCCATAAGGAATCTCTGATTGCTCTGAATAACCCTTCGCAGCCACAAGCCCCGAATCTGGAACTCCCACCACAAGATCCGCATCTACCGGATAAGACTGTGCCAGCGCTCTTCCTGCAACAATTCTTGCATGATATACATTTATATTGTCAATTTTGCTGTCTGTTCTTGCAAAATAAATATATTCAAAGATACATCTTGCATGTTTTTCCGATGCAATCGCCATAGACACATCTGATTTTTCCCCATGCTTTGTAAAGCTCACAATCTCGCCAGGCTTCACATCCCGCACAAATTCTGCTCCCACCGCCGCAATCGCACAACTTTCCGACGCAAGGAAATACGTATTGTCCCGTCGCCCGATACATAAAGGCTTCAATCCAAACGGGTCTCTCACCCCGATCATCTTCCTTGGAGAACTAATTACAAGAGCATATCCTCCCTCAATCTTCTTCATGGCTCTTTTTACCGCCTCTTCAACCTTCTTAGTATTCAAACGCTCCCTTGCAATATGGTAGGCAATCACTTCTGAATCTATCGTTGTCTGAAAAATAGCACCTGTGTACTCCAATTCATGCCTTAACTCAACAGCATTTGTTATATTGCCGTTATGGGCAATCGCCAACGTCCCTTTGACATAATTCAGGACAAGGGGCATGGCATTCTCCGCTCTTGTTCCTCCCGCGGTTGAATATCGGACATGTCCCACCCCAAGATTTCCTTTCAGTAATTTCAATGATTCCTCATCGAACACTTCATTTACAAGGCCGAGTCCTTTCTTCGAATGAACTTTCCTCTCCCCGTAAGTATCCGTAACAGCAATCCCGCAGCTTTCCTGCCCTCTGTGCTGCAATGCAAAAAGCCCGTAGTATATAGATGAGGCAACATCGCCTCCGTCCATATCATAGGCTCCAAATACTCCACATTCCTCTCCCATACCCGTGATTATTTTTTTATAATCCATTGGCCGTTCTCCTCATTCCCTTGCGGCTGTCAAGCCGCCTGTAATCATTCTTCCACTGCTGGAGCTTCTCCTCCGGCACATCAGAGTCGAGTTCCTCCTGCACCTCCTTCATCTCTTCTTTTAACTTTGATGCCATGCTGAGAAACAAAGGGTTCCCCGACAACATCTTCGTATAATCCTTTCTTGAATATGTCTGATAGCAGCAATAAAGGTAAGCTTTCAACATATCCGGGTCTTCACAGAGATAATATGCCTCTTTATATGCAGCAAGTGCCTCTTCATACAGAAATAAACGTCCATACGCAGCACCCATACAGCCGTATACCTGTCCATAAAATCTCTTGCCTGCGGAATCATCCCACTCAGCATTTACAATAGACTGATAGACTAATACAGCCGCCGAATACTCCCCGCTTTTAAGCAATGTATCCCCTTTAAACTTGATCTTCTCCACTTCTTTCTGATGCCTTAAGTTCTCAAGAAGTCCCTGTATCTTGTTAATCTCTGACTGAGCATAGATATAAGATCCGCGCAACAGCGAAATCACAAATTGCTCTTCTGAACAATTCTTTGAAAGCTCTTCCCTAAGTTTCTCCGCAAGTTTATCCAATTGCAGCTCCGTGGAAATCCACGTGCATAACTGGCGGTTCATAATCGTATGATCGATCAGATAGAGATTATTACACACATAATAGCACAGCTCCTCGATTGTATGAATACGAAGATGGATGCGTCCAATCTCATAAGGCTGCTTAGCCCTTACACTATGACATAGAATTAAACTGCCCATTGATTCCTCCTAAATGTATATCCTTGGTAACGCAAAAACCGGAAGAGGGGAAGAAATCCCCGAAGCCTATATCCCGTAACGTCAGCCTGCACAGCCGTTCCTCCAAAAACATAATCTCTATCTTCAGCCGAAGGGAATAATCGGTTCTCTCCGGCAGCCCTTCCAGCGAAATATGCTCTACCTGCAGTTCTTCTCCGGCAAGAGATTCTATATGAACCTCCAGATCCGAATCATCCTCAAGAAGTACTTCCCACTCCCCATCTGCCTCATACCAGCGAGTTCCCCACTTCACGATCGGATACCATCCTTCTCTTCCGTTCACCCGCATCCTTAAAGAAATCTGCTGCGTCATCTTCGTCTCATCCAGATATACGGGACCATCGTTGTCATCCCTGCATATGCGCACAGAAGTATAGCACGCTCCCTTGCTGTGGAGGTTATTCCCCACAAACGCTCTCCGCCCATTACATAAGACTTTCAGGGAATTGGGATACCAGTTATTCTCAAACCCTTCGCCTGTCAAATACACTGATGAAATGACCTTTTTCTCAAACACGCTTTGAATAAAAGCCTTAAAAGTCTCATCCGCACTTCTTGCCTTTTCTTCATCGTCAAGCAAAAGATGTATTGCCTCCAATTCTTTAATGTGTGCTTTTGCCACTTCATCTACCGTCACAAACAACTCTTTCTCACGATTGTTTACCACATTAAGTCTTTTCAGCATATAAGCCTTGATTTTCTGTGCATCACAAAACATCAGGGCTGATTCATACTGCCATAACTCCTTAGGCTGATAGAACATATACTGGCAAAAGCTTTCCTTATAATCCTGCACATATACTTTTTCCTTGGGAATCCCAAGATGCTTCCCAATACTTTTCAGCATTTTCGACATGTCCACACTTGTAAAAGGTGTCGTGAACGTAAGATACTCTACCTCCTCAAACCGCTCAAGCGTAAGGCGAATAAACTTTGCCAAAAGCCATACTGCATCATAAGTCTTTTTCCCAACGGCCACTTTTCGATGATAAAAAGCTTTCATAAACAGGTTCTCCACAAAAAGGCTCTCATCCACCGCCTTTAAACATTCCGCCTCCAGCCCATAGACCCACTGCCCATCCATTTTGCCAAGCGAAAGAGGAATCTGGTAATTGTCAGAGGAAACTTCCAGAGTCTCAGGTTCTTCCTTGGTTTCGTTATAATAACTGATCTGGCAGTATTTTTCATTCAAGTCATATCCAAGGATACTCCCTCTCTCCATCTTGCTTCCTCCTCAAAACACTCTTAGTATATTTTAAACATCCTCTCCGCCATCTTTTCATCCTCATTGAAAACTGCCATCATTTTCTTACGGCTCGCAGGGGACATACGTATCAGTGCATTGATCCTTCCGTATTTTCCGGCTGTCGTCTTCTTGCGGCCTTCAAGCACTGCTTTTTCTGACGTTATCACGTTCTTCCCCTTTGTCTCCTGGAAATAATAACTAACGTGCTCATCATCATACAACACATACTGCTTCACATACAGATTCTCAAACAACGGAAGTAGCGTCTCTTTATGATAACCCAATTCTTCCCGTCCTCCACGTTTCATCTTATAATAAAGTTCCACGCTGCTCCCCGGCTCTCCTTGGTAAAAAACAATTGATTTGTCATAAAGCTGCAATTCCCTCAGCCATTCTTCCTCATAATTCAGATAGAACGGGAACACGATCTGCCGCTCACACATCTCCCGCAGGACCTGGTGCAATACCGGTTCATAATCAGCAGTATAACTTCTGTTTGAAAAATATTTCAAAAGTGCAGCTTTACAAATATCCGGCAGCTCTTCTCCCTGCTCACATTCGTTGGCTATAATGTCAAATACACACTTCTTGATCTCGCGCCCAAATACAAGGTATTCTCTGGAAACATACGCGAGATATGCCTGTTTCAGCCGGAAATATGCATTATCTGACAAATAATAATCTTCAAATATCTTTTCCTCATCAAAAAGATTCTCCGAAAACACCATCTGCGTAATGATACGTTCTCCTACTTTGTATGCAGGAATCTCATAACTTTTCAGCACTGCCCAAAGTTTTTTCATGTCATTTGTCGCACCGCAATACCAATTGGCAAGATACATAAGCGTTGCTTTGTCATACTGTCCAAGCCGGAACAATTCAAAGCACAGATGCGTGAGATACTCTTCCTCCTTGTAATTCGTGTCCCTGACCAGATGACTGCAAAACCGAAATACCTCCTGCTCGTCAAATGCACCGATTCCTTTCTCTTTGACATTTTCAAGCGTCAGCTCTTCCTGTTTCTGCGCCTCCTGACCTTTCCACTCCGACTCCTCGTATTTTTTGCACATTTCGAGAAAACGCGGCTCATAAAACAACCGCTTCGTCTCATAAGGAATAGAATCTGTATAATAGCGCCCTGAAACTGACTCCCAGACAATACGTGACTCCTTATTGTACAGACAGATAATTGTAGTCCCGTCATGCTCATAAGGAACCTTTTGCTTTGCCTCCCCATTCTTTTCAATCACAAGCACATAGTTCATATCTGAAACTTTAGTAGTCACACTGTACGAATAACAAATGTCGCGCATCGCTTCCATACGCTCATCCGTCATCTCTTCCTTCACACAAAACCGCTTATACAATACCCGCAAATGCTCCGTAATATGCCGCTTCATAAGCTGCTCCCACGTAAACGAAACCATCTGTTCCCTGTAGTTCAAAAACAGATCTTCTCCTCCAACTTCATAAGTCAAAAGATTCGCGTACAAAAAAGCAGTCTTTTTATAATCAAGAGAATTTCCATGCATAAAATATAAAAAAATCGACTTCGGAAGCGCTCCTCTCACAGAGGATGTATCAAGCGTAACCATATAATATTCGTATAGCTGTGCAATCTTAAGTCCCGCCTCCACAGAACGCTGATACCAGATAAAATACTTCCTTTGCATCTTATTGCCTTTGATCAGGAGCGTACAGATGGTATTCAATATCATCTTCTCCCGGTACATATCGTAGATACGCACCAGAATACGGAACAGTGATTCACTGTAAGACTTCTGCTGACTGGCAAAATTCGCCACATAAAGAGCCAGCTCCTTGGACATCAAACGATATTTTGAAGCAAACTCCAATACCTGTACCTCAAACTTTCCAAGCTTTTTCAAAAGAATCGGCTTCTCCTGATAACACAGATATGCCTCAAGATAAAACATCACCTGATGACAGTCAAAATCAAATTGCTGCTCCAGCACCTCTAACTTCTTGTAAGGGTTCCGATATCTGCGGTCCAGATGGATCAACATCTGCAGAAGCATCCAGCTATCCTGATAGCGCATATATGTCTTCCCTATCTCATCTAATACCCGCTCCGTATGACTTCCCTTCCCGCGGATCAGTGCAGTCAGATACAGATAGTAGCAGTTGATGATCGGATCTTTTCCAATCGCAAAACGATTATAGTTAAAGTTCTCTAAGATCCACTTTGCTTCTTCCATCTTGCGCCCTTTGATATAAATATGTGCCTGAAGAAGCTGATAAAGCTCACTGTTCGAATCCAGTTTTCTAAGGGATGCGATCTTTTCCTCCGCACTGTCCACCCAGCTTTTCAGCTCTTTTCTTCCTCCGACATAACTGATATACTCTTTCAAAACCTGTGCGCATAAAAGCTCTGGAACATGATGGTTCTCATTATACTCCATACTCTGCAGCACTTCTATCTCATATGTGAGTTCTTCATACGGTGTTATAAACTGGATCGCACCATAATTACGCCCTCCGTGCAGATACTCAGGGCGCACAAGATATTCTACCTCCAATGTATTTCCTACAAAATCTTCTGTCGTGATCTCAGGACGCATGATCTTTAAAAATCGTCCTTCCGCCTTGATCTTTATAGGCATAAATCCCCATGTATTTTTCATCACGGAGATAATTCCCTTTGTTGATTCATTAATATCTTCAAAGAGCATCCCTTCTCCCGCAAGAGTCAGAAAAATACATTCCTTCTGTTTGATGCCTACTAAAAATTCCTCCATCGCCTGCTCGCCCAATGACCAGCGGCGCATATTGTCATACAGATAGAAAATACGCTCATTCTCATATTTCAGTATCTCATAAAAAGACTTTGAACGGAACAATCGTCCTGCCTCTGAATAATCCTTGACCGCAAGCTTACGAAAATCGTCCGTGCTCTGCACTTTGCCATAAGCTGTCATAATATAAGGTTTCTCTATAATTGCTGTAAACGGAAGCTCATACTCTCCCCCGGAGCATACTACTGTAAACTTCCCTTTCTCAACGTGCCCAGGCTTAAGTCCTCTGCCATCGTAAGTAAATTCGACTCTTGCAGGATTTCCTTCAAATCCTTGATCCTTAAATGAAACACGAAAAGAAGAGGGGTAGATAAGTCCCCTGATTTTACTATCATTCTTGCTCCTGATCTGGAAGCCTGCCTTATACACTTCACCTTCGCCGATAATCAGTACCAGATTTGTATCTTCAAATTCTACTTCCGGCCTGATAAGTCGAAAATCTCCTTTGGAAAATTTCTGAATCTTATTTTTCAAGCCTGACACCTGCTTCTTTCGTTGCTTTTTTTTCAAAACACACTATAATAAATTATAGCATTATTTTATAGCTTATGGCAATGCCGAAACACAAAATCTTAAAAATATATGTCGAACTATGTATGAAACTACCAATCACAGTATATAGAAGGAGAGATAAAATGTCAAAAAAAGTTGAATTTCACGGAAGCGACCTTGAAAAAATAGGAGAATATTACCAGATTCCAAAAGAAGACATCGTACAATTTGGTGCCAATGTCAATCCCCTTGGGCTGTCCGCCGCTGTAAAACAGGCGCTCGCTGACCATCTGGACATCATCAGCAGCTATCCTGACCGCAATTACACTTCTTTAAAACAGGTAATCAGCCGGTACTGCGGATGCATCCCCGAAAATGTTGTTGTCGGAAATGGCTCAACAGAGCTTATTTCTCTGCTGATCAGTCAGCGTTCCGCAAAAAGAGCCCTCGTTCTGGGTCCTACTTATTCGGAATATGAGCGGGAACTTAATCTGACAGGAGGTCTTCTCTCCTATTATAATTTGAAAGAAACCGATGATTTTATACTGGATACCGAAGATTTTATAAATTCCATCCCTTCAGGTACGGACCTTGTCATCATTTGCAACCCTAACAACCCCACATCTTCGGCGCTCACTCAGAGCGATATGGAAAAAATTGTCGGATTTTGCCGCGCCCAGGATATCTTTGTTATGATAGATGAAACATATGTAGAATTTGCTCCGGATATAGCGCAGATCACCTCTATCCCTTTGACAAAACACTATGATAATCTCATGGTCATCCGAGGTGTATCCAAATTTTTTGCCGCCCCGGGACTTCGCTTTGGGTATGGTATTACAAGCAATCATGAATTCTTGTCCATGCTCTTAACCCATCAGAACCCATGGAGCCTAAACAGCATCGGCGCTTTTGCCGGAGAGCTTTTACTTCAGGACAGAGAATATATAGACAAAACACGCCGATTGATTCTCTCCGAACGCAGCAAGCTTTACAGACAGCTTGAAACACTCGATACTTTCAAAGTATACATGCCATATGCCAATTTTATCTTACTTCGTATTCTAAAAGAAAGTGTAACCTCCTTTCAAGTATTCGAAGCCGCAATCCATGAAAAGTTGATGATAAGAGACTGCTCATCCTTCCAAAGTCTGAATGGGGACTTCGTGCGGTTTTGCATTATGAAACCGGAGGATAACGAAAGACTTATGAAAGTATTCAAAAATATATAAAATCATAAAAATTGGCGGGGATAAATTCCCCGCCAGAACTTATACACTTCAAACATTTATTGTTATTTTTTCAGAATTAACGCCACAAATGTAATATCCTCATCTCCTGTGTTCTTAATCCCATGTCCGTCACCTTCCTTGCAAAAGAAAGAATCTCCGGGTTCAAGAGGCATCTCTGTGCCGTTGTCATTATAAATCCCCGTTCCTGTCAGGATATAATACCCTTCCTCATCCCCCTGATGCACATGATAACCGATCTCACATCCCGAAGGTACTGTAACCTTTGCATACATCTTACAATGCTCCCCGCGGGCCTCATCGGATATCAGCATTTCCTTCGTAATATACCCTGCACCGCCGTATGCATGTTCCGCCTTAATAATCTCTCTCTGTCCAATTTTTGTCATGATCAACGCCCTCCTTTAACAAAATATCTCTGTTCTTGATTATAACTTAAGCTCCCAGACCAATCAACACCTTCTTCTATATCTTCGCAATATCGATCAATGCCAGTTTCCGGACATTCGTATTCTCCAGACTGGTAATGAGTGCTTCTGCCGTATCAATGGCTGTCAGCACATTTACTCCCGTCTCGATGGCATTTCTGCGGATCACAAATCCATCTCCCGCGCGCTCCGCTCCCTGCGGCGGTGTGTCAATGACCAGATCTATCTTGTGCCCTAAGATCAAGTCCATAAGGTTCGGCGATTCCTGTTCGATCTTATTCACCGCATTTGCCTTGACCCCTGCTGCCTTCATCGCTTCTGCTGTCCCTCTTGTAGCAAAGATCCGATACCCAAACCTTTCAAATCTCTGCCCAATCTCTACCGCTTTTTCCTTGTCCTCGTCGCGCACAGTAATGATCATATTCTTATGCTTCGGCAGTTTAATGCCTGCTCCCAGGAAAGCCTTATAAAGCGCTTCATCAAATGTCTTTGCAATGCCGAGGCACTCACCCGTTGACTTCATCTCCGGTCCCAGACTGATATCAGCGCCGCGGATCTTCTCAAAGGAAAATACCGGCATCTTGACCGCAAAGTAATCTGCCTCCGGTGCAAGCCCCGGCGTGTAGCCAAACTCTTTTATCTTCCCGCCGATGATCACTTTCGTCGCCAGCGGCACGATGGGGATTCCTGTCACTTTGCTGATATAAGGCACGGTACGGCTGGACCGCGGATTGACCTCGATCACATACACCTCTTCCCCGCATACGATAAACTGAATATTGATGAGTCCGATCACATGAAGCGACCTTGCCAGCTTTTTTGTATAATCTTCAATGATTCTCTTCGTCTTTTCTGAAATACTTTGGGTCGGATACACGGAGATACTATCCCCGGAATGGATACCCGCCCGCTCGATATGCTCCATAATACCCGGAATCAGAATATCTTCCCCGTCGCATACCGCGTCAACTTCAATCTCCTTGCCCTGGAGATACTTATCCACCAAAATCGGGTGATCCTGGGCAATCTGATTGATGATCCCGATAAATTCTTCGATATCATGATCATTGATGGCAATCCGCATCCCCTGGCCGCCAAGAACGTAAGACGGGCGCACAAGTACCGGATATCCTAATTCATTTGCCACCTTCTTTGCCTCCTCGGCAGTATACACCGTACCGCCTGTAGGCCTTGGGATACCGCATTTTTCCAGGATTGCATCGAACAGCTCCCGGTCCTCTGCAGCATCTACGTTCTCCGCGGAAGTGCCGAGGATCGGAACACCCATCTTCATCAGCGATTCTGTTAATTTGATCGCCGTCTGCCCGCCAAACTGCACCACCGCCCCGTCCGGCTTCTCTAAATCCACAATACTCCTCACATCCTCCGGTGTCAGCGGCTCAAAATACAGCTTATCCGCGATGTCAAAATCCGTACTCACTGTCTCTGGGTTATTATTGACGATGATCGTCTCATATCCTTCTTTTGAAAATGCCCAGGTGCAATGCACAGAACAAAAATCAAACTCAATCCCCTGCCCGATACGGATGGGGCCGGAGCCAAGCACAAGCACTTTCTTTCTGCCTACCGTCTTTTCCACCTCATTCTCACTGCCGTATACCGAATAATAATAAGGCGTCTCCGCTGCAAATTCTGCCGCGCAGGTATCCACCATCTTATAAGCTGCCGTGATGTTATTGGCATAGCGCATCCCGCAGACTTCCTCCGCTGTCTTCCCCGCAAGAGAAGCGATCACATGGTCGGGAAATTCGATCCGCTTGGCTTCCTTAAGAAGCTCTGGGGTGAGCGGCTCATTCTTAAGGCGCTCTTCCATCTCCACGAGGATAGCTAACTTATCGATAAACCACTTGTCAATCCGGGTGATCTCATGAATGTCATCGTAGCTGACCCCTCTTCGCAGTGCTTCTGCGATCTTAAAGATCCTGCGGTCATCCACCAAATAAAGCTCCTCGAAAAGTTCCTCTTCTGACAGATGTGAGTAGTCATAAGACATGAGGCTGTCCACATGCTGCTCTAAGGAACGGATTGCCTTCATCAGTGCCCCTTCAAAATTATCACAGATGCTCATCACCTCTCCGGTAGCTTTCATCTGTGTGGTCAGTGTACGTTTCGCACTGATGAATTTATCAAAGGGAAGCCGGGGGATCTTCACTACACAATAGTCAAGCATAGGTTCAAAACTTGCATAGGTTTTTTTCGTCACTGCATTTTTGATCTCATCCAGCGTATAGCCCAGAGCAATCTTTGCCGCAACCTTCGCGATGGGGTAGCCCGTGGCCTTAGAGGCCAGCGCCGAAGATCGGCTGACTCTTGGATTAACCTCGATCACACAATACTCAAAAGTCTCCGGGTGCAGGGCATACTGTACATTACACCCTCCGGTAATATTAAGCTCGCTGATAATATTAAGTGCAGACGTACGAAGCATCTGATATTCTTTATCTCCCAGCGTCTGGGAAGGTGCCACTACAATACTATCTCCGGTATGAACGCCTACCGGGTCGATATTTTCCATATTACATACGGTGATGCAGTTGCCGTTTTTGTCCCGCATCACTTCATACTCTATCTCTTTCCAGCCTGCGATACAGCGCTCCACAAGCACCTGTCCCACACGGGATAATCTAAGGCCGTTCTCTAAGATCTCCACAAGCTGCCCTCTGTTCTTCGCAATCCCGCCGCCGCTTCCTCCAAGGGTATAGGCAGGACGTAAGACTACAGGATAGCCGATCTTTTCGGCAAACTTAATCCCCTCCTCCACACTCTCCACGACAAGAGAGGCAGCGCACGGCTCACCGATCTTCTCCATTGTTGTCTTAAATTCCAGCCGGTCTTCCGCCTTCTTGATCGTCTCAGAAGTCGTTCCGATAAGGCGCACATTATTCCTTTTCAGAAACCCGTTCTCCTCAAGCTCCATCGCAAGATTAAGCGCCGCCTGTCCCCCAAGGGTAGGAAGGACACTGTCTGGATGCTCCTTCAGGATAAGCTGCTCTACTACTTCTACCGTCAGGGGTTCGATATAGACCCGGTCCGCGATATCCTTATCGGTCATGATCGTCGCCGGGTTAGAATTAAGGAGCACAACCTCAATCCCCTCTTCCTTAAGGGAGCGACATGCCTGAGTTCCTGCATAGTCAAATTCCGCCGCCTGCCCGATGACAATGGGGCCCGAACCAATCACTAATACTTTTTTAATCTCTTTATTTCTAGGCATTATCTTGCTCCTTTCATCATATCCATAAACCGGTCAAACAAATAGCCGGAATCTTTAGGTCCCGGGCAGGCCTCCGGATGGAACTGCACGGTAAAGATGTTCTTCCCCACATAAGAGAACCCCTCATTGGTCCCGTCATTGACATTGACAAACGCTTCTTTCGCTATGGAAGCGCCAAGTGTTGAAGCGTCCACCGCATATCCATGATTCTGGGAGGAAATGTATACTCTCCCGTTGCTTAAATCCTTCACCGGATGATTGCCGCCCCGGTGACCGTATTTAAGTTTGTACGTTTTTGCACCATTCGCCAGCGCCATAAGCTGGTGCCCCAGGCAGATAGCAAAAATCGGAATCTCCGTCTCATAAAGCTTTCTGATCTCTTCGATGATCGCCGTGCAGTCTTTTGGATCTCCCGGCCCGTTAGACAGCATGATACCATCCGGCGCAGAAGCGATGACCTCCTCTGCCGGAGTGGCCGCCGGATACACGGTAACCTCACACCCCCGCTGATTTAAAGATTTTGCAATATTATCCTTTGCCCCGAAATCCATGAGTGCCACCTTCGGTCCGCCGCCCTTTATCGTATAGGACTCCTTGCAGGTCGTCTCTGCCACCACGTCCCCTACAACATACGCTTTAAGCTTTGGAAAGATTTCTTTCAGATCAAAATCCTCATCGACCGTGATCATGCCGTTCATGGTTCCCTTCTCCCTGAGTATCTTTGTCAGCGCCCGGGTATCAATCCCGGCAATCCCCGGAATATCCTGCTTTTCTAAAAAGTCCTGGATCGTCCCTTCGCACCGGAAATTGCTCGGTATCCTTGACAGCTCCCGCACGATGTAGCCCTTAGGCCACGCCCGCCTCGACTCCATATCCGGGGTGATCCCGTAATTTCCGATAAGCGGATAAGTCATCACCACAGCCTGTCCCGCATAAGAAGGGTCTGTAAGTACCTCGAGATACCCTGTCATCGAGGTGTTAAAGACAATCTCACTGATCATCTCTTTCTTAGAACCGATACTGGTCCCGGTAAATACTGTTCCATCTTCCAAAATTAGAAATGCTTTCATCATCCACCTGTTTCCTTCCATAAAAAAGGCAGTATGTGCATGCACAACCGCCCTGTTGTAAACTCCCTTGTCCCAGACAGATATGTCCTTTCAAATCGTAAAGATTATACTACATCTCCCTCTGATTTTCAACTGTCAATTTACTCATATTGCCAGTAGATAACGATTTTATTTAACTCCGGATCATCCATATATGTATACTTCACCTGTCCCAGATCGTACTGTTTCGCAAGATTCTGAGCCGCCTTGTCTATGAGCTTCCCGAAGATCTCACTATGCGCCTTCGTATAACTCTCTGCATCTGCAAATTTAAACACAGAAGGATTCTGCTTTGCAGAAATTGTATGATTCATTTCCTTCAGTACTCTTTCTCTATCATATTCTTCATAATACAGACCATTAATAACATAATAATTGTAATCCATATTCGTACATTCCGGAAGCTTAAGATCAGCATCAGGCATATGTGTTTTCAAAAGCTCACTGTCATCACAACACATATAATCATAACTTACATAACCATTGGCTATCGCTTCCTGAGAACTTAAGAATACCGGATCTCCCCATGTCGTATCCACATAATAGTAATCTCCTTCACAAATAACCAAATTCCATGCATGACTTTCACCGCTTCTGACCGTTCCTGTCACATAAGTACAAAAAACTCCCAGCTTTTCCAAAAGATACTGCGTTGCCTTGGAGTAACCTGCACACACCGAACGCTTATGGGCAAACACACTGTATATATTCTGATTATCCTCTGCCAAAGCATCATACTCCACCATATTTACAATATATTCAAACACGTAAAGAATCTTGTCATAATCAGAAGTCTCTTCATCTATTCCGGACAGGCACACTTCCGCTTCTTCCTCAATCTCCGCTTGCCTAATTTCCTTTTCCTCTGCTGTACAGCTATAAACCGGTTCTAAAACTGTATACTTTTCTTTTCCATCATAGAGCGTTGTTTTAGCCGTCCCGTCACACCAGAAAATATCCGGATTGTCTCTCAACACACACTCATAGATCTCATTCGTCCGCCTTGCATCCGAAGAATGTATATAAATCTCCGGGGACAACTCCTTAATTCCCTGCACAACCTCTTTATATACAGTTTTTTCCTCTTTTGCAAGCTGTTCGTAATAATACTTCTCCTTAACATCCTCTTCCTTTACGTTCATTTCTTGATAAGGCACTTTCGGGGTGAGATGCTTGACCACCTCTTCTTGAAGCCTTTTTCTGTATACCACTGCCCCCGCTGCCGCTTCTGCCAAAATAACAAGAAACAATATCCAAAATATTGTCCAAAGACATCCGTGCTTCTTTTTCTTTTTTTTCTTTACCTGCCCCATAACCGCTTCCTTTCGACAAAATATTCCTTTTTATTATAAAGATATACCACATAAATATCAATCAAAAAAATGTTATCTATTTCTTTATGCACACCTTTTACTTCTCCGAATACTTTACTATTGATATAGTCTTTTTCGAGGTTTGCATTATGCCTACACCGAATTCTTCCAATACAGACACTCCGGATAAGGGACAGCTTCAGATCAATCTTACTTCCGAAATCACTTCTGTCCCAATTGCTGACGCAACAATCAGCATCTCATATACAGGCGTACCAGACAGTCCTTTAGAACAACTTTCCACCGATTCCTCCGGTCAGACTGAGACCATCGATCTCGATGCCCCGCCTCTGGAATACAGCCTGGACCCGGAAAACGAAATTCAACCCTACTCCGAATATACCATCGATGTAACTGCTCCCGGATACGAATCTGTCAGTATCGCCGGTGCTGAAATATTGCCTACAATCAAAGCTCTCCAGAATATCCGGCTACGTCCTCTGGAAGCCGAGGAACCTTCAGAAGAAGTATTTGTCATCCCTGCACATACATTATACGGGACATATCCCCCAAAAATACCGGAAGACGAGATAAAACCTGTCACGGAAACCGGAGAAATCGTCTTAAGCCGTGTGGTAATCCCTGAATATATTGTTGTCCATGACGGTAGTCCCAGGGATTCTACCGCAAAAAATTATTATGTAAAATATAAAGACTACATTAAAAATGTAGCCTCCAGTGAAATCTATGCCACCTGGCCCGCCAATACCATACGGGCAAACGTGTTAGCGATTATGTCATTTACATTAAACAGAGTCTATACGGAGTGGTACCGCAACAAAGGCTATGATTTCACCATCACGTCATCCACGGCTTTTGACCACAAATGGATACCGGAGCGCAACATCTATGACACGATTTCCGTAATCGTAGATGAGCTTTTCCCTAATTACCTGTCCCGGCCAAACGTGCGCCAGCCAATCCTGACCCAATATTGTGATGGGAGGCAGGTGCAGTGTCCGAACTGGATGACGCAATGGGGCTCCAAATCCTTAGGCGACCAGGGCTACACCCCCATCCAGATCCTGCGCTACTACTACGGCGACAATATGTATATCAACACCGCCGAGGCCATCTCCGGCATCCCTTCCTCCTGGCCCGGATACAACCTGACCCAGGGCTCCACCGGCAACAAAGTAAGGCAGATGCAGGAACAGCTCGCTGTTATTTCCGGAGCTTACCCCGCCATCCCTAAAATTGCCGCCGACGGCATCTTCGGCCCTGCCACTGCGGCAGCAGTGAAAAAGTTCCAGTCCGTATTCGGGCTGCCCGCAACCGGAATCGTTGACTATCCCACATGGTACAAAATTTCGGAAATCTATGTGGGGGTATCAAGAATCGCGGAACTGACCTAATGCGGCCTTCCACACAAGACAAAACCCCTGACACTAACCTCTTTTACCAGGCTGTTCAGGGGTTTTCCTCGTGTAAGGCTTACCGAACTCCTGCTTAAAACACCAACTCCTGCTGTTCAATTACTTCTATCTGTGACAGTACCATCGTATCCGGCTCATCGCCCCGCATATGATCTGCCCGCAGATACTGCATACCGCCCCTTAAGCTTGCCGCGATCAGATTCAGCACATAGATATTATCGAACCGATTATAAATGGATTCACCGCCAAGTCCGGTCAGACATATCATCTGCGTATTGGTCTTTTCCGCCACATCCATCAGAGGCTTAAGAAGATGGGATGCATTCGTCTGGGCAAATGGATTGTCCATGATCAGCACCTTTCCTTCGTTCTTATCCGCAAATATGTCTGTATCATCCTTCCGCATATAATAAAGCAGACTTGACAATATGACAAAGGCTGACAGAAATCCCTCGCCGCCGGAATTTCTCGCCACCTCCGCCCAGGTAATGGGATACTCCCGCTGCTCTTCAATCTTATAGAGCCGTATCTGTACATTTCCAATACCGATAACCGTATCGTACAAATTCTTCGTCGTAATTTGGATGCCAAAATACTCCTGAGCATTCTCATTCTTCTCAAACAGCTCCAACCCCTTCTGAGTCACCTTGTCTATCATATCCTGAAGCCGGATACGGTAAAGATTTTCATTCTCTTCCCACTCCGGGAGCAGGATCTTTAACATCTTTACCGGACGATTTCGGATGGTGATCGTCGAATTGCAGTCAATCTTCCCCAAATTCCCGTGGACCTCCTTCACATAATCCTCCAGAAGTCCCACAATATTATTCTTCTCCTGCTCCACTAGTGATACATCCACCTTGAGCTTCTCCATCAGGCTGTCATAAGACTGTATGGTCGTAGAAAGCTGCAAAAGTACCTGCGAAGAATCATCGGTAAGTTCTAACATAGCCTCCAGCGGCTTTTTATAAAAGTCTTCCTGAAAGTCCTCGAGGCGCACGATACGGTTTAACACATGGGTAAGATGCTCTTTCTCTTCCTGCCGCCTTCTCATACTTTGGTTGTAATCCCGGATAAGCATACCCTTAAACTCTCTCAGCTTCCTTCCGTCCATAGCCGCAAAATCCTGCTCCCACTCTACCTCCGTGACAATCATAAAGTCATTGTACTCCGACAGTGCAGTCAAATTCTCATCATAGTTTTTCAGACGCCCCTTAAGGCTCTCTCCCTGACGGTGAAGCTCTGCCTTTTCATAATCCAGCTTATTTTTCCTGGCCGCAAAGTCCATGTTCTGTATCTTATCCTCAGAAAGAGGTATATCCTGCCCGCATTCCTTTCGCATCTCTTCTTTACGGTCATCCCTTCTCTGAAGAAGCAGGGCAATCTTTTTGTCCTCTTCATTCCAGAGCCGCTGTTTTTGTACGATTTTTTCCTGGCGGTTTTTCAGCATACTCTCTTGATGCTGCTCCTCTTTACGGCTGTAGACAATATCCTTCCATTCGCCTGCCTTAAGGCCATATTTTTCCCGAAGACGCACAAGCTCTTCATTCGCATTCTGGTGCCGTTTTGCAGACCTTCGCTCCTGGTCCTCCAACTCCTGAAGCTCCTGGGACATGCTCGTCGTAATGGCAGCATACCGCGCCTCGAACTCCCGGACATCCGAATCATCAAGATCCGAAACATCCGCACCCGCATCATGGATATCCGGCTTAATCGCATCCTTCTCATGCAAGCTCTGGTATCGCTCATATTTGCGTATATTTTCCCAGAGCTTTTCCTGTTCCCTGATGAGACTGTCCTTCCTGGCCTCTTTCGTCATCTGCTCATCCAGAAGCTTTTGCTCTTTGCTTTTGGCAAGCTTTTGCCGCTCCTCAAGCTTTTCCTTTTCCCGGCGGCATTTCTCAAGTTCTCTCCTGCTCGTCTCATAGGATTCATAATCCCGATAAAGCTTCCTGAAATCTTCAAGACGCCGCCTTTGACGTTCAATCTCTTGTTCTGCCCGGCGAATCTCCTGTTCCCGTTTCTCAATCTCCCCCTTAAGCTTTGACAGATTGCCGGATGTGTTTCTAAGGCTATCCTCCAGCGCTTCAATCTCCAATTTAAGTTTCTTTATCAATTTCTCATTCTGGTCCCAGTTAAATCTATTCACCCTCTGGTTTCGAAGCTGCTCCTGACGTTCAAAATATTCTTTATATTCCGTCCGGCGGACCATAAGCACTTCCTGCTTCTTCTGGATCTGACGTTCTTTCTCCTGAACAAGGAGCCTTAGTTTCTCCTCGTTCAAAAGATTTTCATTAAACAATACATAGAAGCTTACACCCGGGAACACCTGAACTCCTCCGCCGCCAGGCTCACGGCTTTCCTCAAGCATCTCCCTCAAGACGATGGGAATCGGAGTAGAAGTATAGAGTTCCTTTCCGCTCCCAGAAAGCTTACTAAGCTCCTGCTCAGATAAGATAAGTGCATAGGGAAGAAATGGATTGCTTCTTACAAGCTCCTGGTTTTTCTTTTCCGGATACCCATTTTTCTTAAGCCACTCCATACCGTACACCACATGGATACCAAGATTTTCAAAGCCAGTCTTAAGCTCCTCAGAAAGCTCCAGCACTTTCCCCTGAGTAAGACGCTGGTATTCCTTCTGGAGGATGTCTTCTTCCTTCTCGAGATTCCTTCGGATACTGTCGATCTCTGTAAGCTTCCTCTCCGATACGCGAAGAATCTCATCCTGCTCAAAAAGCAAGGAATCATCAAGATTCAGATATCGAAGGATTGTCCTCCGGTCCTCAAGTTCCTTTTCATAATCTTCCCGGATACTCTGCTGTCCGGAAAGCGAAGCGCCTTTTCTTATCTTTTCTGAACGCATGTCCTCAAGGCTTCGCTCCATGCTCTTTCTTTTCTCCCGGTCCTGCTCCTGCTGCTTTCTCATGCCAAGACGTTTTCTCGTCTCTTCACTAAGTGCCTTTTCATAATCCGCCATCTTAATATCCAGCATCCCGGGCTCATATTCCCCGAGAATATTACGCGCCAGCTCCTCCTCATAGCGCTGATTAAAATCCTCCTCCCGATCATCGTAAAATTCCGTCCTGCTCTTTAGCGCACCCTCTTTCGACGCGTTCTCATAAAGCTCCTGGGACAGATCTGTCAGTTTCACCCTCTCCCGGACAAGATCCTCTAAGATCCTGCGGCAGTCTTTCTCATTCTGTCCGCACTCTTCCTTGTTTCTTTCCAGTAAAGCCTCATACCAACGCCGCAGTGTATACCCCAGATAATTCCTTTCCGGCTCTAAGTCTTCCTCCTCTTTTCTTATTACCTTGAGTCTCTGGCGAATTAACTCTAGCTCGCTCTTTTCTTCCTCAAGCACCTTCTCCTGCTTCGCACACAGAAGGAGATTTAACGTTTTTCTAATCCGTTGTGCCTCATGCTCTAAGCCTTCCTTTTCGCTGTCGAGCATGTCCCGGCTGCTGATATGGAAACGGCACTCTTTATCAAGCCTGTGGATCTCGCTCGACAACCTTTCGTACTCCACCCGCTCCATCTTTCTTAAGACTTCTTCTTCCTGTTCCTTCGTCTGGTCAAGCTCCTCTTTTGCTTTGTTGTGAAGATGGTTTAGCTGCGCGATAAAACAAGCCACAAGATTCTCCTGCCCTTGTCTTTCTTCTTCCGTCTTCTGGTACTCTTTGGCCCTCTCCTGTATCTGAGCTGCCTCTTCCTTGAACTTCTGAATGGTATCGTACCGCTTGATGCTGGATTTATTGTCCTTATATTGACCCACATATTTTTCCAGTGTATCCTGGAATTCCTTCATACGGTTCTTCTCTTTGTTAAGCTTGCTCTCCACCGCGTCAAGGAACCATTTCTCTACAAGCCCCTTTTCATCCCGGCAGTCAGAAAAAAGCTCGGACAGGCCGGACTCCTTAAGATTCACCTTCTTGATGATCGTCTCCCATTCCTTGTAGTGGATCTGGTACTCCATCAATTTATCAAAATACTGCCTGGACTGAGCCGCATTGGTCATGTCGTAGCAGAAAAACTTCTTCGTGCGGTCTTTTTTATACCCCTCAAAAAGCTGCCTGCAATCGGCAAAGTTTTTCAGGGTCATCTCTTTTTTATCTTTTTTTACAACTGGCAGGTGATGGATGTCCTGTTCGCAGGGACCGCTGTATTCACAGATCAGGTTCACCATTTCCAGATTCTCATTATTCCCCTCCGTAGTATCCTGGCTCCTTCTCACCATCATCCCGGTGAGCACATATCCCGCCTGTCCGTCAAGAGCCCATTCTACCAGGATAAACGACGGTTTATTGGTGGTAAAATAACTCTCAAAGGGCCGGTCCTTCGTATCCCGGTATCTCTTGTGCACGAAAGGTGCCGTCATCATCTGCACCAATACAGACTTTCCCCCGCCATTCCTTAAAGACAGCAACGTACTCTCCCCATTCATATGAAAACATTCATCGCTGATGCGGATCGCATTATTGTTATAGCCGATATTAATAAGACGCACTGTCTGTATCTTACTCATTTTCCGTCACCCCCAATACCCGCAGCACTCTCTGGTAATTGTTCTGGTTCAGCAGATTCCAGTCCATAAAGCTGTCAAGCTTCTTCGTCGTCTTGATCATCTCATCCTGTTCCACATACTCAATAAGCCCCTGCTTTTGCAGGAACAAAAGAATGTGATGGAGGAATCCTTCCTTCGTCGTCTTGGCGCGGGAGCCCTTCTCGTCCGACTTAAGCGCCTCATACGCTTCATACATGTTGGAAAATGCAATCCCAGCCTGCTCCTCTTCCTCTTCGCCCAAATTCTGTGCACCCTCCTTTAGATGGCCGGACACAAGATTCTGCAGCTCTCCTACCCGGATATATTCTCTCGCCTTACTGCTGCTTCCCTGTCCGTCAAAAAACTCCACCAAAAGCGTCAGGATCACAAACTGGGAGAGATAATAATCCTTGTCCGTAGCTCCCGACCTGCAAAGAACAGATTTTAGCTGCGCTTTTGAAAATCCAAGAAAATTATTCTCCTCCTTAGGGATCAGGTAGATGACATTGCCATACCGCTCGATCGTACTTCCCGCAATCTCCCCCTGTGATTTCACCAAATTCTGAACCTCTTCCTCCTCCGTGTACGCCTTATAAAGGAGCATCTCTTCCTCCTCCCGAAGCTCGTGGTTTTCCAGGAGATAATAAAAGATCTCCTGGCTTGCCTTTATATCATCCAATTCGTAAGCCATAAGCCCTATTCCTTTCGTTCTACCCGCACCGATATATTCGAACAGCGGATGCTCTTTCTCACTCCGTCCTCAGTTAATATACCGTCAAATGATACGGTGCTCCCATCCTCGATACGGTTAACCTCTATCCTTTTAATGTCACTGTTTTCGGGATACTCCTCCACCAGATAGAGCAGCATCTCATTGAGCTGAAATTCCCCCGGCCTGTCCTGAATATATTCACTCCGTTCTTTTTTGAGGGCGTCGATATCAATCTCCCGGTTTTTTAAAAGTTCCACCATGATCTCCTTAAATATCTCTACATTGGGGATAAGCTGCTCCTTTTCTTCCTCCGTCCGTTCGAGCCGCGCACCAATCTCCTTGAGAGTAAGCTCTCCCCTCCCCTTGGTCTCCCTTAATAGAAAGCCGAGGCTGGTCTCATATCGCTTAAGCTTCTTTTTCTGGCGTCTCTCCTGCTCAATCTGCCATCCTTCTTCATCAAAATCAAGAGCCTCCTGGGTATCCTCCTCACGCTTCTTCCTCACCGGACGCTGAAGCTGGAATGCTTTATTCAAATTGTAAGTCTTATCCACCTCCCGCCCAAAAAGTGGTCTGAGGAAATAATCAAGATTCTCAAGGGCCTTTGGATTTTCCAGAACCTTGTCATAAAGCTCCGCCCGCAAAGAAAACCGCTTGATAAAAGACATCTGGATCAGCTCCTCAAGCTCCTTCGTATATAAAGCTTTCAAGTCAAAATGACTCCCCAGTATCTTCTGATGCTCATCAATGGTGCGGTTTAAATAGCCTTCAATCTCCCGCAGATAATTAAGCTTTTCCTCGTCCTTCGCACTCAGCCTCTTTACGTCGATATTCTCCTGCTCAAGCTCTTTTACACGGCTCTTTACCCGGTCTCTGTAATTCTGGAATTTTTCTTTCGTCTCCTCGATCGTCAAGAGATTTTCTCTCAGTATATCCCCATAGTCCTTTACCGAATAATTCAGGGCATTGCGCCGGATCTTTCCCATAGCCTCCTGAATCTTCTGAAGCTGGATGCGCAGCAGATTGAACACATTTTTAATCTCATCCACTGCTTTGTCATAGCTTTGCTTCTCCAGATGCATCTGGAAGATCATCTCGTGGATGGTCAGCTTCATATTATTCTCAATCTCAAGAGTTGCCAACATCAAGTTATACCCGTCGTCGGTCAGATAATAGGACGTCCGCTTAAGCTCCCTGTCTATGTATACGATCCGATTGGCAACATAACTGATATGCATACTCTGGTATCCGTTCTTTCCAAAATCAAACCCGTCAAAATACATGACTTTGCCTTCATTTGACAGCACCACATTTACAATAAAATCTCCCAGCTTTCTGCAGTCGTCGTAGGTCATATCCTTCCGGAAATACTGCATATTGATGGTATCAATATAAGCTCCGATATCATCCATCACACAGTTTTCCTCCTTCAAGGACTGCTCCATAATATAGAGCATCACCGCAAAGATCACATTGAGCTGCTCATCAAGCCTCTGAAAGCCGTACTGCTTCCAAATCGTCTTCTGGGCACTGTTTTGTATGATCAGTGCGTAAAGACCTACATTCTTCATCCTTCTGGGAAAATGTTTCAAAAATTCATACTGCATCTTTTTTCTTTTTCCTCAACAAATCACCGGTAAAAATCCGATATATTCAGAATCTCCTGCGGAATATACTTTCCGCTCTCTATCACTGCCTTCATCTCGTCTGCAGACTCTTCAGAAAAATACCGGAAGAATTCACCGCTTATCTTCCGATTCTGCTGCTCCTTTGTCTCCGGCAGACTGTCTAAGCCCGCATCATGCCCTTTCTTTAACATCCTCTCATACGCACGGACAAAAGGGATGACCTCCCACTTCTCCCGGAACAAAGCAGCCAGACGCTCATAGATTCCGATCCCCTCATAATCCAGATCTCCAAAATAGTATATCTCATTCTCCTCATCAGTCATATAAGGCTCCATGCAGACATCAAGATCTTGAAATCTTTTCAGAATCCCCTTCCCTGCACCGTAGATCAGGGTGCCTGTCTTCATTCCAAACAGCTCATCCTTTCCTCCAAGCAGGTGTCTCCTCATACTGTAAAACGTATCCTTGTTCTCCAGGATCACCATATTCTGGGGTGTTTTTCTTGTGCGTGAGTAGTAAGCTAAGGGCTCACTGGTTCCGTAGACTTTAAGGGAATCTTCCGTAAGCCCGCAGTGCTTTAGCACCGCCTTTCCCTGTTCTCTCGAAAGAAACTTCTCCCGTCCCCAGATCTCAAAGCTCCGTTCATTTACAGACACCTGATAATCAAGCTTTTCTTTGTGATTCTTGAGGTAATCGCTGAGCCTTAACACCCACGCTCTTTCCCGCTCATAGCTTTCCGGATGAGCCAGATAATAGTCTACAGTGATGCCCGGATGCAGACGGTATTTTAACTCTTCTTCAAGAGCACGGTAATCCTTCTTCGGCTCCAAAAGCCAGTACTCCCGGAAAAGTGCCGGCTTCTTTCCATTGGTTCCTGATGCCTTTAAAGGCTTGATCTTTCCTTTTTCCATCAACTTTGTGATATAAGCATACTGCTGTCCATACGAAAGTTCTTCTTTAGCAGAAACCAACTGCTCCAAAGATATCCGCTTCATAAAAGTCCCATTTCCTTTCAAAAATCTCCCTCTGTCAGCATACTCATTGTAACACTTTCTGACATTTTTCTCTATAGTGAAATATTAATCCGACCAAACTCGCCCCTAAAATACCCAAAAAATGCATACATTTTTTTCATTCAGTCAAAAATATCCTTAATTGGCTGAACGCAAATCATAAAAAGCGAGGTATCAACATGAAACAAAAAGACAAGAAAAAACAGCAAGAAAAAACCAATCAGGAAATCATTGATTCCTATGATTACCTGTCCAACGCAGCCTCCATGCAGGACTGCACTGGATTGATCCCGTCGGAGCCTGAGTCTGCGGCAGAACTTGAATCCTATGAAGACTTATATCATTTTCTCCCTCCAAACGGGAAAGTATCAAATATTGATTCTGACGAATAAGCTGGCAGATAAAACGGCAAAATCAAAACCCCCGGGAAATCCGAGTTTTTGTACTCAGATGATTCCCGGGGAAATTCTCAGTTTTTCCTAAACTGCTCCAGCCTCTATCCTCTCTCTTTCCTTGCAATCACCAGCGGCACTGCCATTTGCTGTGCCTTCCGGATATATTCCTTTGACACCTCATCATCCGTAATAATCTTATGCACCGCATTCATAGGGCAGATCACCGACACATATCCTCCGCCGAACTTGCTGCTGTCCGCCAGCACATAGACCTCATTTGCCGCCTTAAGAATCGCTTTCTTCACCTGCATCTGGGGTGTGGCGATAGAGGTAAGCCCCACATCAAAATTAATGCTGTGAATACCTATAAATCCCTTATCTACATGGAACTGCTCCATATTGGAGAGTGCCGCATCCCCCATAGTCGCCGCCAAATGTCCCCCCACATGACCGCCTACCATATAAAGCTCCACATGGGCAACACCTGCCAGCTCATTCCCCACCAAAAGGGAATTGGTCACCACTGCCAGCCGTTTCTCGGGATGTTCCTTGATATGCAGCGCCAGATAAAAGCTGCTGGAGGCATCGTCGATGATGATGGTGTCCCGGTCTTCGATAAACTCATAGGCACAAGCGGCAATCCGTTTTTTTCGTTCCGTATTGCGGTAGATACTCTCCGCCGAATATTTCCGCTCCGGCTCTTTGTCAAGCTTCACCGCCCCGCCGTGCGTCCGCATCAGTAGCCCTTCCATATCCATAGTTTTGATGTCGTTGCGGATCGTCACTTCCGAGCAGCCAAAACGCCTGCTGAGCTCCGCCACCCGCACTCTTCCTTTTTCCTCTACTTCACGTAAAATTTCCCTTCTGCGTTCTTCCATAACCTTCTTTTTCGCGCTGGATCATTCCTCCGCCGGAGCGCTGTTGGTCGCCAGATGACGTACTACCATCTGATAGACCGGCAGAAATTCCTCCCCGAAATCCTGTTTTGGGAAAATCAGCGCCTGCTCCTTACCATAATATATTCCGATTGTCTTTGGCGCCACAACAGCTCTCGTGACCTGCTCCCATTCAATATGGTGCCCGCCGCCCTCCCACGATGCTGTTATACCGTCCTCATCTGAAAAAATGTACTCTACTGCACTTTTATACTCCGGATTGATCTCCACCTGCTTTTTCGCCCTTACTTTAAGCTGCATGGGCGTATATCCGATGAAAGCAAACGCCGCAATCAGGTAAAACGCGGCGCCCGCCGCCCCCGTCCTACCCGTAGCAAAACTGAACACGCCTAAAAATATCACCGCAAAACCTAAGATATTGATCAAAAACCCGCTGAATTTTGAGTATGCATGGTACAGCAGGAAATCATAAAGGGCTTCTTTTGTCATATGGACTGTTATCTTACTCATAGAACCTCCTTATAGAAAAAGCCCTTTTATATTCTATCATATAAAAGAGCTCTTTTCATTACCTAATTTGCACCGGAAACCTTTGCATAAGCCCATCCGTCCGGACCATAGATACCTTTCTGTTTCTTCTGCATATATTTGTCAAATGCAGCCGTGATGAACGGACACAGGAACAAGGTGATGATGGATGCCGTCGCACACTGTGCAGTTGCCATCGGGACAAACTGTTCCATCGTCGGATCCGCCTCTGCAACTGCCGCCGGGGTCATGGCAGAGTTGAGGGCTGTCGTACCGATCGCTGCACCCATAGCATTTCTCTCCTTCTTCGGGAGAAGAAGATTGATGATAAAGAAGAACAGCACCGCTGTTGCAGCAGAAATAAGTCCAAGCACAATACCGGAAGCCCCTGCCGTAAGGATCGTCTTCACATCTGTCTTTGCACCAATGGATATGGTCATGAAAAATGTCACGATCGGCTGTGCGTTTTTACATGCATCGCGGAATCCCTTATCAAGATTGCCCCAGATAAACCCGATGAGCAGAGGTACTAACACTGCAACAAGGGACATGATCGGAATATTGGCAAGCCCGGTTGCTCCCAGGGCGATCAAAGTAAAGAACGGTCCGTCGTTCAAGGACAGTATGGAGATAGCCCCGGTGTCTGTCGCATTGCCGAACTGCGAGGACAGTGAGATGTAAAGGGAACCGTTGGAATTTGTAATCGCTGCGATAAGTACAAAGGGCGCGATCCCAAGGAAACCTGCCGGTCCGCATATCTTTCCCACGATCAGGCCGAGAAGCACGCCAAGAAGGAATTTGGAACCGGTCATGATCACACCTTTGTAAAGAGGCATACCCACCTGTTTAATATCGATCATGGAACCGCATACGATCAGGAAGAATCCCATCATACAGGAGTTTCCTTCATAGAACAATGCTGTTACATAGCCGCCGATCTGAAACACCTGGGGGACGAAGGTCGCCAGCACTACCGCAATGACCAGAGGTACGATGACCAGTCCGCCGGGCAGTCCTTTAAGTTTGTTAAGAAGATCCAGGTCTTTTCGTTCTTCATTGTTTTTTACTTGTTTTTCACTCATTTTATTTCTCCTCTCTTTTCCTTTTTATTGAGTTTTATTCCCTTAACGGCTCTGCTGCCTTGCAGCTTCACCGAACAGTCTCGTCACGATATCGCAGGCCGTATGTTCATTTCCGGTCAAGCCGCCTTTTCCGACGACCGGAAGCCCGTCATAGCTTCCCACCAGCCTTCCTACATCCGTCTGGGGAATGACATAATCAATGACTTCCAGACACTCGACACCAAGTTGGTAGCAGACATTCACCATCGTATCCCCGCCTGTCGTATAAAGTCCTGCAATTCTCTCTCTTCCCACTGTCTCAAGGACCTTTGAGATGATAGAGCCAAGCCCTGCATTGATGCGGTTGGCGCTCATTCCCCCTGCGTAATGCCGCTTGTTATCTTCTTCGCCAAGATTAAGCAGCTCACCGTGGAGCGCAGTCTCAAAGAGAATAGCCCTGGGCTGCGCATCCGACTGTAAAAGAGCAACTGCCTGCTTTACCGCTTTTTCCGCCTCCCTGACTGCCTGCTCACCGCCCTCGATCAGCGGTATAGGTTCCACAGGAATCCGCACATGCCGCTGATCCTCACAGAGCACTTCCATCTGCCGCTTTGTCACCGGAGTTGCGCTTCCGGCAGCGATAAGCACTGTCTTTCCGGTCTCGTCGGTCTCCGGCGGGAGATTCGGCTCCTCCGCTTTGATAAGATCCCGGCAAAAAGCGAGCTTCGCGGTAAACGGCCCCGGATCCACAGCGACAACATTCCATTTGAGTGTAATACACGCTTTTGCGATCTTCTCCACATCCTCAAGAGTAATCCCGTCGCATACAATGACTTCGCACCCTTCTGCCCTTGCTTCCTCTAATGCCTTTTTTATGACATCCTCTCCTGCAAGGACTTTGTCAAGAGGCACAAGCCCGACTTTCCTTCTTGTCTGTCCGGAAAGAAGCCTTGGTATGTAATTTTCTTTCACCGGTGTACGTACATCCTGGGCTACGGGTGTGTTGATAAGCGCTGCCCCGTCGATAACAGAATATCCGCCCACAAGGATCCTTCTGGACTGGGGCATAGCCGGAACAACAACTGCCACTGCTCCATCTCCTACTTCATCCAGCATTGCATCTACTTCCACGCCCACGCCGCCTCTAAAAGTCGTATCGATCCTTTTGGAAAAGTACTTCACTCCCATATTTTTAAGAGCTGCCGTTGCCGACTTCACTTTGTCGTAAGCTTCATTTGCCGGGAGAGGCCTTGAATTGCTGCTGATCAAGATTGCATCAAGTACATCCATACCTTCTGCCCGCTGTGCTGCCTCTTCATTAAAATACACAGCCGTCCTCGCCTTTGACCTTGCCAGTAAAACACCTGTCGTCGTGGCTCCGGTCAGGTCATCTGCTACTGCTCCGATTAATGGCATCTTTATTCCCTCTCTTTCTTGCGTGATAACACTCTCTTATATCTCTTTCTCATGCTGCTTTGCAGCATACTCAGCAACTACCTTCGTAGATTCAATAAGACTGACACAGCCGGCGATTCCTTTTCCCGCAATATCAAATGCCGTCCCATGATCCACAGAACTTCGGATAAACGGAAGACCGAAAGTCAGTGTTACGGATTTTTCGAAATCAAGTGTCTTGCAGGCGATGTGTCCCTGGTCATGGTAGAGAGAAAGAATCGCATCGAATTTTCCTGATTTCCCGATATTGAATACGGAGTCTGCCGGACATGGGCCCACTGCATTGATACCTCTTTCTTTTGCCGCCTCTACTGCCGGGCCGATATCGGTAAGTTCTTCTGTTCCGAACAAGCCGTTATCGCCATTGTGGGGATTTAATCCTGCCACTGCGATCAACGGATTATCGATACCGATCTTTCTAAGCTCCTTGTCGATGTTGATGACATTCTCAAGAACTACTTCTTTTGATGCATACCGGCACGCATCCACGAGGGACATGTGACGGCTGACGAAGAATACTCTCAGTTTATGGCAGGAGAACATCGTCAGCGCGTAGGGAGAATCCGTTTGATGCTGGTATATCTCCGTGTGTCCCGGCTCCTTGATGCCGACTAACTTGATCGCTCCTTTGTGGATGGGAGATGTGGACACAGCATCAATCTTCTTTGCCATGCCAAGTTCAATTGACTTCATGATCCAGTCGATAGACATCTGTCCTGCAAGCGCCTGCTCCTTGCCCCACTCAATAGAGTCCGTATCATAATCGCCGGTCTCGAGGATATCTACTGTTCCGAATTCATATCTTGCCTCCGACGGTTCCGTGATCAGATTGTACTTCAATTCCTTCCCAAGTACCTTTGCTGCCTTCTCCATGATCGCCTTGCTCCCGATGACAAACGGTCTGCAGCACTCATGAATCTCTTCTGCCAGCATGGTTCCTACTACAATCTCCGGTCCGATTCCTGCCGGGTCTCCCATGGTGATAGCTGTTACTGGTTTGAATTTGTTGTTCATTTTCCTTGTCCTTTCTTTTTATATCGTTTTTGTTTTCGTTTTATTTTCTTTATGTTTATATTCTACTACCGTTTTTTTCGTTTTTCAATACCAATTTTCATTTTCAGTACATTCACACAGCTTTTAATATTTGTTTTTGTGCGATATATACTAAATTTTCATTTATTTCTTTCGTTTTCTTTCGTTTTTTTCGTTTTGTTAATTATTTGTCAGATATGTATTGCGCTTTCGGAAAATATAGAGTATACTGATAACAGTTCAAACCGGCAGTTTACCGGAACTGTTACTATATCAGACAATGAAAATTCAAGGAGGAAATCATGAAGAAAAAACTATACTTTGGAAGCAACTTTAAGATGTACAAAAACATCCGGGCCACGGAAGAATATCTGCAGGCCATCACTGCCGCAACCGCGGACATCAACCGCGAAGAGATACAATTCTTTTTCATCCCGTCCTACACTTCCCTGGAAAGCGCAAGCCGATGCAGCGTAAGAAATTCTTTTATGCTGGGCGCCCAAAATATGTGTTGGGAAGACGAAGGACAGTTTACCGGCGAGATCTCGCCGTTGATGCTAAAGGAGCTTGGGCTTGACCTGGTGATGGTGGGGCATTCCGAGAGAAGACATGGTTTCGGTGAATCTGACTATACAGAGAATAAAAAAGTTAAAAAAGCACTGGACTTTGGCTTTACCACCCTGCTATGCGTAGGCGAGACAGCACAGGAGAAAGAATTCGGCATCAGTGCGGAAGTGCTGCGCACCCAGCTTAAGATCGGACTTCACAATGTAACCAGAGAACAGATTGACCGCGTATGGATCGCCTATGAACCAGTATGGTCCATCGGTGTTAACGGCACACCCGCCCCGGTAGATTACGCAGAAGCCATGCACAAAGTCATCAAAGACTGCCTGGAGGAGATGTTTGGAAAAGAAGGAAGAGATATCCCTGCACTGTATGGCGGAAGCGTCAATCCTGATAATTCCGATGCACTTATCATACAGCCGGATATAGACGGATTATTCACTACAAGAACGGCATTTCAGGTAGACACGTTCACGAAGCTTATAAAAGATGCTGTCACTGCCTGTAAAGAAAGCGGGAAATTTTAGCACACAGTTCTCCTGAGACAGGCAAAAGTAATATATACCTATATAAAGAAACAGGGAAGTTTCCTTTCCGGCTCCCCTGTTTCTCTTTATATTCCATTCCGCCACTCCAATATTTTCTCAAGACGTTCTTTCACTTGCTTCTCCTGCCCCTGCTCTCCCGGCCGATAATAGCGTCTTCCCGCAAGTGCATCCGGAAGGCATTTCATCCGTGTCAGCTTCTCTTTCGTATCATGAGCATAGATATAACCCTTTCCGTAATCCATCTCTTTCATCAGATCTGTCGGCGCATTGCATATCTGAAGCGGCACCGGCTCTGCCGGAAGCTCTTTAATATCCGCCTTGCACTCCTCACAGGCCATATAAAGAGCATTGGACTTCGGTGCCATAGACAGATAGACTACCGCATGGGTCAGATGCACGTCACACTCCGGCATTCCCAGGAAATGGCAAGCCTGATATGCCGCCACTGCCACCTGCAGCCCGTGAGAATCCGCCATTCCCACATCCTCACTGGCAAAACGTACCAGCCGTCTGGCGATATACAAAGGATCCTCCCCGCCATCCAGCATCCGGCACATCCAATATACTGCCGCATCCGGGTCACTGTTCCGCATGGACTTGTGAAGCGCTGAGATCAGATTATAATGCTCCTCTCCATTCTTGTCATAGAGCAACGTACGGCGGTTCATACACTGGGCAAGAATATCCCCGTCCACACACAGAACCGCCTCCTCATTCATCCTTCCGTTAAGCACCGCCATCTCCAGCGTATTTAGCGCTGTCCTTGCGTCCCCGTTGGCAAAGCGCGCAATCGCTTCCAAATGATACTCTTTGATCTCAATCTTCATGCCGCCAAATCCCTTGGGACTTTTCAGGGCATGAACAAGCAATTCTTTTAAATCCGTCTCACCAAGCGCTTTTAAGATAAATACCTTGCATCGGGACAAAAGCGCAGAATTAATCTCAAAAGACGGATTCTCCGTGGTAGCTCCTACCAGGATAATACTCCCCGCTTCCACAAACGGAAGAAATGCATCCTGCTGAGCTTTGTTAAAGCGATGGATCTCGTCAGCAAACAACAAAGTGCGAATCCCCATCTTCCGGTTCTGCTCGGCCCGGGCCATCACTTCCTTGATCTCCTTAATGCCGCTGTTCACAGCACTGAATTCAACGAACTCTGCCCGTGTCTTCTCTGCAATGATTCTGGCCAGCGTAGTCTTTCCCACTCCCGGCGGTCCCCAGAAGATCATTGACGAGATCTGATCCTCCTCGATCAACCGCCGCAAGATCTTGCCCTGACCCATCAGGTGCTTCTGCCCCACATACTCCTCTAAAGTATCCGGTCTCAGCCTGCTGGCAAGGGGTGCCGTCCTCTTCCTGTCGTCAAATAAACTCAACTGCTTCATAATCCACTCCTTACTTATGTAATTGCATCTCCCCGGCCTGATGATCAATCCTCCACTTTCTTTATATCCATATCCGCCGGCAACAACAGATTCAGTACTATAGCGATCACGAAAACCACCGCCACTACATTTTCCGCAAATACAGTACGGATGAGGTCCGGGAAAATATTCCAAATCCCACTCTCACTGGCACTGGTAAATCCAATCCCGATAGCAAGGGACAGTGACGCAATCGTAATATTTCTCTGGGAAAAGCCGCATCTTGCGATCATCTGGATTCCCGATGTCAGAATCGTCCCAAACATCATGATCGTACACCCTCCCAACACCGACTCCGGCAGTGAGGCAAAGAAATTGCCGATGGGCGGCAATAACCCCGCCAGCATCATACATACTGCCCCAGTCATAATCGTAAAGCGGTTCACCACCTTCGTCATAGCGATCAACCCTACATTCTGGGAAAACGACGTGACCGGCGGGCACCCGAACAATCCCGACAAGGACGACGCATATCCGTCACAGACAAGCGAGCCTGAGATCTCTCTGCTCTCAATCTCCCGGTTCAGCCCACCTGACACCAGCGCTGATGTATCACCGATGGTCTCCGCAGCAGATACGAGGAAAATAATACAAGTAGATATCACTGCCCCCGCATGGAACTCCGGTACAAAAGGCAATATCCTTGGCAGTGCAATAACACCGCCGGACATGATCAGGCTTAAATCCACCTTTCCAAGGAACATGGACAGTACATACCCAAAGACAAGCCCAACCAGCACGGAAAGCTGCTTTAAATATCCCTTGGCCAGGATATTCCAAAGAAGGCAGACCACAAGGGTCGCTGTACCAACAGCCAGATTGGCCGCCGAGCCAAAGTCATCCGCATAGCCCCCTCCGAAAGAACGCGTACCCACTGTAAAAAGAGAATACCCGATAGCCGTCACCACGGAAGCCGACACGATGGGCGGAATCAACCTGCTCCAATTCTTCACCAAAAGTCCCAGCGTCCCTTCTACCAGACCACCGACAAGCACAGCTCCGATCACTGCCGGATAACCATAGCTTCCTGAGACAGCACTTAGCACCGCCACAAAGGTAAAACTTACCCCCATAACCACCGGAAGCCTCGAACCGATACGCCAGACCGGATATAGCTGGATCAACGTAGCAATCCCCGCCACGAACATCGCGTTCTGCAGAAGGACCGCAATCTGCGCCTGACTCAAAGCCGGCTGTGACGCTTCGGCAATAATCGTAATCGGCGCCAGATTAGACACGAACATTGCCAGAATGTGCTGCAAGCCGAAAGGAACTGCCTTCCCCAGCGGCACTCTCCCATCAAGCTTATAGATGTTTCCGATACTACAGTTTTGATTCTTTTCCATTCTTTTGTACTCTCCCTTTATTTTCTAGCGCTTTTATCACTTATGATTCCTGCCAAAAACTGCCTAAAATCCGGCTCTGCCTCCGAAAGCTCCTTGTCATTGTTATAACAGTAATCATAATCATAGTTCTCTACATTATCATCTGAAGCATTCCCCCACTGCTGCCTGACACCGCTTCTCTGCACCAGGAGCGTCACGCAGGGCAGCTCTACCCGCGCCTTAAACTTATCGATCTCTTCTCCCTCCCGGATATGTACAAACAGAATCTCCGCTTCACTTTCCGAAAATCTTTTATATTCCTCCATAAGATACTTAAGGGGCAAGTCGTTATAAGCCGCAAAAAGGCGCTTCAGATCCGCAAGGAATTTCCGTGATCTCTCATCCTTTTCTCCCTGCCAGCCGCCATATCTGCGGGCAATCTCCTTGATAGGTTCAGCGGATGATACATTCACTGTCCGGTATACCCTGCCGGCAAAATCGCACAGCGAGTCTTTCCCGGCTCCGCCATGTCCGTTGATGATAATTACAACTTTTTCTCCTTTATCCATCCCTCTCATTTGTCCTCCAATCAAAAACACTTACAGTAAGTATAGCGAATTGCCGGGAAGAATACAATTGATTTCTTCGGTCAATTTATTTTATGCTTGTTGTTCTTATTCCCGAGTGCTATAATACTTCCGTAATTGTATTGTATCCCGCTTAAGCGGGAATGATAACAAGGAGGAATTGAACAATGAAAACACAAAAACATGACACTCGTTGGTTAGTCAGTGTTGCACTTATGGCGGCTATCGTCATCGTGCTGGCAAACACGCCGCTCGGTATGATCCAGCTCCCGATTATTAAGGCGACAACTGTACACATCCCTGTCATCATCGGAGCAATCCTGCTCGGACCATCAGCCGGAGCGATTCTCGGCGCAGTATTCGGAATCTGCTCACTGATCAGCAATACGATGGCACCGACTCTTTTATCCTTTGCATTCTCACCATTTATGAGTACCTCCGGAATTCCCGGAGCCGTAAAAGCTGTATGGATATCTGTTGGCTGCCGGATCCTGATCGGCATTGCCGCAGGATGGCTATGGATTGCACTGGATAAACTAAAGATCAATCAAGTCATCGCCCTGCCGCTTGTCGGCTTTATAGGCTCAATGGTCAATACAGTCACCGTTATGGGCAGCATCTATTTTCTGTTTGCACAGCAGTATGCCGAGGCAAGAGAAGTCGCCGTCACTGCTGTATGGGGGCTTATTATGGGAACTGTCACTGCTTCCGGCATACCTGAAGCAATTGCCGCCGCTGTCCTTGTCCTTGCAGTTGGAAAGGTATTGATTCAAGTCTTTAAAAGAATGAATGTCGGCGCAGTAAGTACACAGCCTGCAAGATAGAAAATAATTATATAAAAAATTGAATATTTAACACATATACCACTTGACATTCTCTGTGAAAATATGATATAAATAACAGGTGCGATAAGTACATACAGGGGATTGGTCAAGTGGTATGATAGGGGTCTCCAAAACCTTTGGCGGGGGTTCGATTCCCTCATCCCCTGTTGGATGAAAAATAGCTGTAAACCTTGATTTTTCAAGGATTGCGGCTATTTTTGTTTTATCTTATTGGATTTTTAGCGACTTTAGATACTTTTTCTGTTCCTCTGTAATCCGGCAGCTTTCCACCGCTTTCTGAATTGTCTTATTGTGTGTCCATACATCAAGGCACTGCTTTTCTATAAAGGGAAGCACCTCCTCATATTGCTTTGAAAGAGCTGTCGCGAAATACCATGCAATCATCATATTCACATAATATTCCTCGGAGCGCACCTCCGACACCATCTTAGGATACATAAGGTCAAATGCATCATCCAAATAAAAGCTCATAAGCATCCCGATTCCAAACCGGATTACATAAGTATTATCTGAATCAATCCATTCCCTTATCTTCTTAAGCAGCTCCGGCAGATGTTTTCTGAATACCTTGGGTGATATCATATCACAGGTCGCCCAATTATCCACAAAAGGGAGAAATCGGTCCAATTCCTCTATGCACTGTTCATATTCCTTCATCCCGGCAATCAAGGCGCCATGAAGATTATTTTCCTCATAATACTTATGGGGCAACTGTTTTAAGTAGTCCTTTGCCTCGCCTGTCTTTCCGAATTCTTTAGCAAACTTCCGAAGCGCCGGCATACGTACTCCGATAACTCTCTCCGGTGCGATTGTAGGTATAAGCTTTGATTGAAAATCCTTGTATGCCAGATCCTGCATCTCAAACAATCTTCCCTGAATATACTGTACAATATCTTTTTCTTCCATAATTTCCACCTTTTTATCCTTGCTCTTAACATACATCATATCTGTTTTTTAATTCCTGTGCCAGTGACACTCCAATCTGTTCCGCTTCATCTACAAGGCCGCTTTTGCTCCCTACAGTAAAGAAATAATCTTTTTCCCGGTAATAAAGACCCCTTAATCGGAGCGTATCGCCTGTTACTTCTGCATAGGCCGCAACCGGTGATGAACAGCCTCCGTCAAGGTATCTCACAAATGCCCGCTCCGCCTTTGCGGTCATTGCCGCCTCAAAAGCACCAAACCCTTTAAGGAAGCTATGATCTGTCTTTTCTCTTCCTTGAATTGCAAGTACTCCCTGTCCCGCTGCCGGCAGCATCTCCTCCGGTGAAAAATAACGTGAAATCCTGCTCTCCAATCCCAGCCGTCTGAGCCCTGCCGCAGCTAAGATCAAAGCATCATACTCGCCCCTGTCAAGTTTCTCGAGCCTGGTTACCACGTTTCCGCGAATCGGGCGAAACTCTGCTTTGGGAAACAGCTTCTCTGCCTGAATCCTTCTGCGGAAAGAAGAACAGCCAATGATACCGCTCCCGCTCCATTCTTTTTTCCCTTCCCGGAGTATAAGCACGTCCCTGGCATCCTCCCGCTGCGAAAAACTAACGATAGGAATTTCTCCCGATTCTTCAACAGGCATATCTTTCAGGCTGTGTACTGCCAGGTCAATCTCACCTGACAGTAGCGCTTTATCTATCTCCTTCACAAAGAGGCCTTTCCCCCCGATCTTATCCAGCAACACATCCAGGCGCCTGTCGCCCGTCGTTTCAATCGTCACAATCTCCGGGCAGATTCCCGGACATTGTTTTCTGATATAGGAAGCCAGTTCCTCTGCCTGTATGACCGCCAATCTACTGCTCCTGGTGCCAATTCGTAATTTTTTATCCATGATATCCTCTCTGTCACAATGTGTATTCTATATCCTGTTCCAAGAGCATTGCCTCTATCTGCTCCCGTATCTTCTTTGCCTGCGCATGATCTTCCCCTCCGGAAGTAATTCCCACGGTTACCCCGTCTTTGACAACAACGGCCGGAAAGTAGAAATCACACAACTCTTTTTTGTGAGAAGCATTGACCAGAATCCCTTGTTCCCGGCATATACGGACAAGCTGCTCATTGCAAGTACTGTTATCTGTGGCGGCAAACACCATGTCCGCATACTCAGAGAACCATTCTATTGCTTTTTCAATACTCCTTCCTCTTTCCATACGAATTGCGTCCGGAATCCAAGACACCTTCTCCTCTGTCACCCTCTTTCGAATCCCTTCTGTCACTTTCGGGGAAATGACTGTGATATCATCTGAGAAATTTAAAAGTGTCTCCACCCTTCTCTCTGCGACCTTTCCGCCGCCGATCACTACTATTTTCTTTTTTGATATATCTACAAACAATGGAAAATATGGTTTTTTCCCACACATCACGATTCACTCCCGCTCATGGATCCTAATACCGTTGGCACACCGTCAATCTCAGCAAACCAGAGGGCTTCCGTCTCGTTAAGCCCGGCTTGTCCATTCGTTCCTTCTGTAATCTCTGCTTTCACTTGTTCCTTAACCTCTTCTGCCAGCAGCACTTCTAACCGGACGGCATCCGTATATTCCGAATTCAGGATGCGGATCCCTCTCTGCCCAAGAATATACTGTATTTTTCCAAGCCCTGTATAATCCGTGCTGATCTCCAGTTTAACCCCCCGGATTCTGGTTATAATTACAGAGGAAGCTATCCCTTCCTTCACCGCAGCTGAATATGCACGCACCAATCCGCCTGTTCCAAGAAGTACTCCTCCAAAATATCTTGTGACCACGACAGCCGTATTGTGGAGCCCATTTCCAATAAGTACATCCAGCATCGGCTTTCCGGCTGTCCCCTGGGGTTCCCCGTCATCACTGCAGCGGGCGGACTCATTCCTTTCCCCGATTACATATGCAAAACAATTGTGTCTCGCATCCCAATACTTTTTCCGTACAGCTTCAATAAATGAAAGCGCTTCCTCTTCCGTCCTCACAGGAGCTACCGTGGCAATAAAACGGGATTTTTTTTCTACAATCTCGCCTTCGCCGCCCTGATACACAATTTTACATTCTTCTGCCATTTTTTACCCTCCTACATATTCTAGTATATTAAATTTCTTAAGATTTTCCTACTAAAATATGAAGTTTTCATTTTTTTCTTTATTTCAATAGCTTTATTTGCTATAATGTCTGCGTATAAAGGAGGCAAGCACTTATGAATTATAGTAAGAAAAAAGCCGCTCAAAAACAAAAAAAGATAACATCCAAATCTACTATGCAGGGCAAGCGGGTTGGTATTAGATTGGTGAAAGCCTTCTTTCTCTGCATACTCGTTATAGGTATAGCAGGTGTGGTCGGCGGCGGTTTATTTGTCAAAAAAATTATTGATGATTCCCCAAAAGTGTCTCCGTCTGATGTTAAGCCCCAGGGATACACGACTTTTGTGTATGCCAACGACGAAAAGACAGAGATTGAACGGTTTGTGGCTTCCGGCTCTAACCGTGTATACAAGTCTATTGATGAGATTCCGGAAGATTTGCAGCACGCATTTGTGGCCATTGAAGATGAACGTTTTTACGAGCATAACGGTATTGATATACGGGGTATCGCCCGTGCGGCAGTTGTCACTTTATCCGGCGGTTCCGAAGGTGCAAGTACTCTGACGCAGCAGTTGATCAAGAATAATGTCTTTCCCAATTTCATCAATGAACAGACATTTTATGATAAGCTGCAGCGTAAGTTCCAGGAACAGTTCCTTGCCCTCCAGATTGAGAAGCAGATGAGTAAAGATGAAATTATCGAAGCTTATATGAATACGATCAATCTTGGACAGAACTCCCTCGGTGTACAGTCTGCTGCAAAGCGTTACTTTAATAAGAATGTCAGCAAGCTTTCTCTTTCCGAGTGCGCTGTAATCGCAGGCATCACCCAGAACCCGTCCCGTCTGAACCCGGTCACTAACCCGGAGAAAAATGCCCAAAGACGAAAAAAAGTCCTGAAAAACATGTTGGAACAGGGGTATATCACGGAAGATGCTTATAAAGAAGCTATGGAGGACGATGTCTACGCCCGTATTCAGAAAGCATCCAAAAAAAGTGATAACAAGAATCCTTACACTTATTTTGTAGACGCGCTTTCCGACCAGGTGCTTGATGATCTTCAGGAACACCTCGGATATACGGAGACCCAAGCCTACAATGCATTATACAGCGGAGGCTTAAGCATATATTCAACGCAGGATCTTGACCTCCAGAAGATTTGTGATGAAGAGATGAATGACGATTCCAACTATCCGTATCTTAAAGAATATGGTCTGGATTATGCATTAACTGTCACAAGGGCAGATGGCTCTATTGAAAACTATTCATCCGGTCATATAAAAAAATACGCAAGAGAAGAACACGGCAAGACGCAAGGGCTCTTATATTCCAGCAGCGATGAAGCAAAGAAAATGGTAAAAGAATGGAAAAAGACCATTAAGAAAAAAGGGGATACTTATGATGAGGTAATCAATATCACTCCCCAACCTCAGGCTTCTGTAACCCTTATGGATCAAAAGACCGGGGAGATCAAAGCCATGGTAGGCGGACGAGGCAAAAAGAAGAGCAGTCTTGGCTTAAACCGCGCATACAAAGGTTCCAAGCGTCAGCCAGGTTCCACTTTCAAAGTCCTTGCAGCTTATGCTCCGGCGATGGATGCCTGCGATAAGACACTTGCAACTGTCGTTCGTGATGAACCTACAAAGTATAAAAACGGCAAGCAGATCAAAAATGCCAGCAGAGGCTATAAAGGCGATGTTTCCTACCGCAAGGCAATTGCAAACTCTATTAATGTCTGTGCCGTAAAAGTCAGCAATGAGATCACACAGCAGTTAGGCTTCGACTACTGCGAGAAATTTGGAATTACAACATTGGTAAAAAGCAAGAATATTAACGGTGAGATCTACAGTGATATTAATGAGACGCTTGCTCTTGGCGGTTTGACAGACGGTGTTTACAATTACCAATTATGCGGCGCATATGCTGCGATTGCTAACGGCGGTGAATACAATCGGCCGATTATGTACTCCAAAATCCTTGATCATGACGGCAATGTCCTGTTAGAAGGCGGGAAGCAGTCACACCGCGTATTGAAAGAGAGTACTGCAGCTCTTATAACCAGTGCATTGGAAAGCGTTGTTACGGAAGGTACCGGCCGCTCCTGCCAGCTTAGCGATATGCCCGTTGCAGGAAAGACAGGTACAACTACTTCTAATAAAGACTTATGGTTCTGCGGCTTTACTCCATACTACACCTGTGCTGTATGGGGCGGATATGACGACAATAAAGAATGTAATACCGACACCAGCTTCCGGTTCCGCTTATGGAGAGGCATCATGGAACGAGTACATGAAGATCTGGCTCCGGAAGAGTTCGAGATGCCGGATTCCGTTGAGAAGAAAACCGTTTGCAAGAAAACCGGTATGTTGGCAAGAGCAGGAAGATGTCCTTCTGTCACAGAATATTTCGACACAGATGTCCTTCCGGATGAAGTATGCAGCGGACATGGAGACGTGGACGACGGTGATGATGACGATGAAGATGCAGAAATTGAAGATGACGATGAAGGTAACGGAGATGACGGAGAAGATCCTTCCAATCCGGAAGATCCTTCTAACCCGAGTAATCCTGGCGGTAGCGATAATCCAGGCAGCGTAAATCCGCCGAACCCGCCGACTACAGATCCGAATCCACCAACGACAGATCCGAATCCACCGACTACAGATCCGAATCCGCCAACGACAGATCCGAATCCGCCAACGACAGATCCGAATCCACCGACTACGGATCCGAATCCACCGACTACGAATCCAGATCAAGGTTCTAACAATAATACGTAGTAAATAAAATCATGAGAAAGCCCCTACTTCATTTCTATTGTTAACATGAAGCAGGGGCTTTCATCATCTTCTTTATATATTATTTTTCTGTCTTATCTATCACCAGTTTTGCGGAACCGCAGATACCCGCATCATTCCCAAGTTCTGCCAGGATAAACTTTGTATGCCTGTTTGCAAAGAATGCTTTTTCCTGATAATGCTTTTCTACATATCCAAGAATAATATCTCCTGCTTTCGACACTCCGCCTCCGATCACAATCACTGCCGGATCTGTCACAGCCGCTAAGTTTGCCATCGCATGACCGAGATAAGTACCGAATTCTTCCACAATCTCTTCAGCCACCTTATCCCCTTCCTTCAGTGCGTCAAACACTGTCTTAGCCGTAATCTCTTCCGGCTTACATTCACGCAGCGCTGATGAATCATTATCCTTTGCAAGCCGGATTCTTGCAACCCTTGCTATTCCGGTAGCAGACGCATACTGTTCAAGACAGCCCGTCTTTCCGCAGCCACAAGTGTCCGTCTCCTCGTAATTTACACAAAGATGACCAATCTCCCCGCCGGCTCCGCCGCTGCCCACAATCGGCCGGCCGTCCACAATTACTCCGCCTCCGACTCCGGTTCCAAGTGTCACCATGACCATATCCCGCTGTCCTTTTCCTGCACCCAGCCACATCTCACCAAGTGCAGCCACATTCGCATCATTGCCCACTTCGGCCGGCAGCCCTGACAGCTCCTCTACCTCACGTTTCACTTCCTTATATCCCCATCCGATATTCGCCGAATTGCGGACTACCCCCTCTGCATTCACCGGCGCAGGAACACCGACTCCAATTCCTTTCACCCTGTCTTTCTCAATACCATGTTCCTTAAGCTTCTCCTCAAGAGAACATACTACATCAGGAAGCACCGCACTGCCTTGATTTTCCCTGTTTGTTTTAATTTCCCACTTGTCCACAATCTTTCCATCTGTCTGAAACAATCCGATCTTGACAGTAGTTCCTCCAACGTCAACCCCAAAACAATACTTCCTATCCATCCTTTTCATCTCCCATTCCATTTTATCTACTTTTTAGCCAAATTCGCCTGAACTCTTCTGTAGAGTTCCTGAGCAGCATTGTAACCCATATTCTTCTGCCTGTGATTAATCGCTGCCGTCTCCACAATAATTGCCAGATTCCGTCCCGGACGAATCGGCAACTGATGACAGACCACCTTATTCCCGAGGAATTCCGTATACTGCTCTTCTAATCCTAGCCGGTCATACTCCTTATCTCTGTCCCAATCTTCCAGAGTGATCACCAGATCTATATTCTGTGTCTGCCTTACACTCAACACTCCAAACAGGTTCTTCACATCTACGATGCCGATACCTCGAAGCTCTATAAAGTGTCTTGTGATATCCGGTGCACTTCCCACCAAAGTCTCATCACTGACCTTGCGGATCTCTACCACATCATCACTGACAAGACGGTGTCCGCGCTTGATCAGCTCAAGTGCCGCCTCACTTTTTCCTATACCGCTCTCTCCCATAATCAGTACGCCTACACCATAAACATCCACAAGAACACCATGTATGGAGATACATGGTGCAAGTTCCACATTCAGCCATCGGATAATCTCCGCCATAAACTGAGAGGTTTTTTTCTCTGTAGCAAATACCGGAATATTCCTTTTATTAGCTTCTGCCAGCAGTAGTTCATCCGGCCTTAAATTCCTGCAAAATATCAGACATGGAATCTCATATGACATAAAGGTTTCATAAACTTCTTTTTTCTTTTCTTCATCAAGAGTCTTCAAATATGAATATTCCACATATCCGATAATCTGAACACGCTCTGAAGCAAAATGCTTAAAAAACCCTGATAATTGCAAAGCCGGACGATTAATATCCGGAAGCTTTACCTGCTTATCGGTATGGTCCACATCTGGAGTAAGATTCTTGAGATTCATCTTCTCAACCACTTTACTCATCTTTACTGTACTCATCTTATCCTTCTCCTTTTGCTTTTTGTATTTTTAAGTATACCACACTAATGAAAAAAACGATATACATCATTCGCTGATTTTTCATTCATAGATGGAAGACTCTTTAATTCCTCCACTGTTGCATTTTTGATCGCTTCGATATCTGCAAAGTGCTTCATCAGATCTTTCCGCCTTGCAGCCCCCACTCCCGGAATATCATCAAGGATCGAATGTACCTGATTTTTACTTCTAAGCTGTCTGTGGAATGTAATCGCAAACCGATGCGCCTCATCCTGTATTCTTGTAATCAATCGAAAACCTTCCGAATTCCTGTCAATGGGAATCTCTACATTCTGATAGTAGAGCCCTCTCGTACGATGATTATCATCTTTGACCATACCGCATACAGGTATATCAAGGTTTAATCTGTCAAGCACCGCAAGTGCCACATTCACCTGCCCTTTCCCTCCATCCATCATGATCAAGTCGGGAAATGCAGTGAAACCGCCAATTTCTTTTCCCTCTTCTTGTTCTCTAAGTCCATGCTCGAATCTTCTCGTCAGCACTTCTTCCATACTGGCATAGTCGTCTGCCCCCTGCACTCCCTTGATCTTAAATTTGCGGTAATCATTGCGTTTCGGTTTTCCGCGCTCATAGACGATCATGGAACCTACTGAAGCAAAGCCGCTCGTATTCGAGATATCATAAGCTTCCATCCTTACTATATTTTTTAGATCTAATAAGTTTTCCAACTCCTTTACAGCCCCGATCGTCCTGCCTTCCTCACGCTTTAACCGCTCTTTATCCGTTTTAAGTACCAGACTTGCATTTTTAGCGGCAAGCTCTACCAGCTTCTCCTTCGTTCCTCTTTTCGGCACCTTTATATGTACACGATGCCCCCTTCTCTTCCCCAGCCACTCTTCGATGACACCGATATCCTCAATTTCCTCCGGAAGCATCAGCTCAGACGGAATATACGGGGTACCCGCATAAAACTGCTTAATAAAACTCGTTAAAATGTCTCTTTTTGTATCACCTTTTGCAATCTTCAGATAGAAATGGTCACGGCCGATAAGTCTCCCGCCACGAATAAAAAACACCTGCACAACTGCATCCTCTTCCTCAACAGCAGCCGCAAGAATATCTCTGTCCTCTCCGGCCGTATCAGTAATCTTCTGCTTTTGTGCAATTTTTTGAACACTCGATAACAACTCCCGGTACTCGATCGCTTTCTCAAACTCCAGATTTTCCGAGGCTTCCTGCATCTTTAATTCCAACTCTTTTAGTATCAGATCATAATTTCCATTCAAAAACTGAAGTACCTGCTCTATCGATTTATGATATTCCTCCCTGGAAATATATCCTTGACAGGGCGCCTTACATTGATGGATATGATAGTTAAGGCAGGGACGCTCCTTTCCTATATCACGCGGAAGCTTCCGATTGCAGCTTCTGATATAGTAGAGTTTCCGTATCAATTCAAGCGTATCCCTGACAGCACCGACACTGGTATAAGGTCCGAAATACTTAGACTTATCTTTCACCATCTTGCGGGCTATCATGATTCTAGGGAAATCTTCATCCACAGTTACCTTAATAAACGGATATTCTTTATCATCCATAAGCATCGTATTATACTTTGGCCTATGCTCCTTGATCAGATTACATTCCAGGACAAGCGCTTCCAATTCTGAATCAGTCACTATATATTCAAATCTGGTAATATGCGTCACCATCTGTTCAATCTTGATTCCCTTATTGCGGCTGCTTTGAAAATATTGCCTCACCCTGTTCTTAAGGCTTATCGCCTTGCCTACATAAATAATAGCATCCGCCTCATCATGCATGATATATACGCCCGGTTTCCCCGGGAGCTTTCTTAGTTCTTCCTGAATATCAAACATCAATTGTTCCCTCTCCTATTTCTCACAACTTTTGCACCTACAGTCCCGTTCATGAAAACTGCTGCGAAATCCTCGGATTCCGCAGCAACTTTTATTCTATACCGACATATTCTTCTGTTTCTTTTCCCTGTTCCATATCGGTATGCTCTTTCGTCTCTTTTGTTTGCTTCATGCCGATACGTTCTTCCGTCTCTTTGTTCTCCTCCGGGTCAATCCCCTCAGTCTCATGGAAAATCTCCATAAACTCTTTCCCCGTGATCGTCTCTTTCTCGATCAGGAAATCCGCGATTCTGTCCAGTGACTTGCGATGCTCCGTCAAGAGCTTCTTCGCTTCCTCATAGGCTCCCTTTAAAAGCTTCATCACTTCCTTATCAATCTCGGATGCCGTGGCCTCACCGCAATTAGCAACCGCCCTGCCGTCCAGATAACGATGCTGTACCGATTCCAGACCGATCAACCCGAACTTCTCACTCATGCCGTACTGAGTAATCATTGCCCTTGCAATCTTTGTGGCCTTTTCAATGTCGTTGGATGCTCCCGTCGTGACCGTATCAAACACAATCTCCTCCGCAGCGCGTCCGGCAAGGGCACCAACTAACATAGCCTCAAGCTCTTTCTTCGTATTTAGGAACTTCTCCTCCTCCGGCGTCTGCATCACATATCCCAAAGCTCCCATTGTACGCGGAACAATCGTAATCTTTTGTACCGGTTCAGAGTCCTTTTGAAGAGCACTCACAAGCGCATGACCTACTTCGTGATAAGAGACGATCTTTCTCTCTTCCTGACTCATGATTCGGTCTTTCTTTTCTTTTCCGACCAGCACAACTTCCACAGCCTCAAATAAATCCGACTGTGAGACAGCATTTCTTCCATGCTTTACAGCGGTAATCGCAGCTTCATTGATCATATTGGCAAGATCTGAACCGACGGCACCGGACGTTGCCAGAGCAATTGCTTCCAAATCCACAGTCTCATCCATTTTCACATCCTTGGAGTGGACTTTGAGCACATCTACACGGCCTTTAAGATCCGGCTTTTCCACAACGATCCGCCGGTCAAACCGTCCCGGACGAAGAAGCGCCGGGTCAAGAATCTCCGGTCGATTCGTGGCCGCTAAAAGCACAAGTCCTTTATTACTCTCAAAGCCGTCCATCTCTGCCAAGAGCTGATTCAGTGTCTGCTCCCGTTCATCGTTGCTTCCCATCTGGTTATCTCTGCTTTTTCCGATAGCGTCTACTTCATCGATAAAGACGATACAAGGCACCATCTGCTGCGCCTGCTTAAACAGATCCCGTACCCTGGACGCCCCGACACCTACGTACATCTCCACGAACGCTGAACCGGAAAGAGAGAAGAATGGTACATTAGCTTCACCTGCGACTGCCTTTGCAAGAAGTGTCTTACCTGTTCCCGGAGGTCCCACAAGAAGTGCACCCTTCGGCAGCTTTGCGCCGACACTCGTATATTTCCCCGGATTGTGAAGGAAATCTACCACCTCTTGAAGAGATTCCTTCGCCTCATCCTGTCCGGCAACATCCTTGAAAGTCACGCCGGTCTGCTTTTCTACATACATCTTGGCATTGCTCTTGCCGATTCCCATCATGCCGCCGCCTTTTGCCATCTTTCTCGTCATGTACACGAACATGCCAACAATCAATGCAACAGGAAGTATCGTCAGAAGTACATTGAGCACCATCATAGATGTCGTATCCGGTATCGTATGCTTGTACTCCACTCCTGCCTTGTAAAGGCGGCTTGAGAGGTTGACATCATTCACAATCCCGGTAAAGTATTCTTTGCCAACTTTCTCTTTGCCCTGCTTCTTCGCAGTGATGACAAGCTTGTCACTCTTGATCTCAACTTTCTCTACCTCGCCTTTATCCACCATGGCGAGAAACTTATCATACGAAATCTCTTCGGAATTGGTCGCTCCCCTGAACTGATAAAGCGCCAGCACCATGATCGTGGTGAGGAGCGTGACCAGTATGACAAAAGATATTCCCTGCTGGTTCTTATTATTGTTTGGTCTCTGATTATTTTGATTATTCTGGTTGTCCATCTTTTCCTCCTGTATTACCTCTTTATTATAAAGACAGGCTTGTGCGAAATCAATAAAAACATTACTAATAACCTAATTTTTTACTGTTATGCTAGGTTTATTTTATGCTTTTCATAGAAATTTTACAATTAATATGCACCTATTTTCTATATTGCTGATTATTTTAGTATCATTACAGTATCACAGCAGACGCATTGCACACGCCTAGACATTCGGCTTCTAAGTAGTTCCTAATGAAAAAGGATTTCTTCCGGTAGACATTTGCTGAATTTTACCCTCTTCAATCATCAATTCAAAGAGAACCTTTCTGTTTGCCTCTGCTTTTATATTGTATATATTGCCTCTCCCAGTGCTTGTCTTGCCTGTTAATCCCAGCTCTGAAAGCACTTCCAAAAGCGACTCTTTATTTGCCTGCTTAATAGTAGACAGCGGAGACACAACCTCCGTTTCCCTGTTGTTATCTCCCAAAATTGCAAGGTGCTGTCTCATTCTCGCAGGAATGACTTGACCCGTTGCATATCCCGGAATTTTAGACGTATCAACAGCAGCCATTGCGGGATACAGTGTATAAGGAGTCGGTGCTGCAGCTCGTGCGCTCGCAAAACGGGTATAGGACGTTCCGCTTCTTCCGGCAGATGATGCATTTGAAGATAAATTTTTTAACGAATTACCCAAATTCCTTATGCTATCGGAGATCCAGCCAAAAACATTCTTTACAGTTCGCTTAATGGAGCTTAAGACAGTAGAGACCTTGTCGCCCATGCTATCCCACGCTCTTTTCCACGAGCTGGGCGCGCTTGACGCAAAGCTCGTGACGGCATCTTTTATTTCTGAATACTTTGTTCTTACATTGCTTGCTATTGTTTTTGCCGCATTTACAGCATTAGTTTTCATGTTTTCCCAAGATGTACAGGTATTATCTCTCGCCGTATTCCAAGATGTCACAATATTGTTTTTGGCAGTATCAGCGGCACTCTTAACATTTGCCTTTATGTTATCCCAGGATGTCTTTATGTTGCCGGCAATATTGCTAAATGTTGTTTTAGAGTTCGTTTTAATCTGCTCCCATTTAGAGCCAAGATTCTGTTTAACTGTTTCCCATGTCTGAACAGCCGTTTGTTTCATGGAATCCCAAGCATCTTCTACATCTCCTGCAAGCCCCTCTATGCCACCAAGCAAGCCCTCCATGAGATATTTACCCATTTCGGCCATGACTTTTGATGGGGAGTGGATGCCGAAAAGAGATTTAAAAGCATCAATAAATGGGTCTACTATCGTATCCTTAATCCACTCCGCTATTCCACTTGCAACATCAGCCGCCCCATCCAGAAGTCCTTGAACAATATCAGCTCCAATTCCTACAACTTCGGAAATGATTAATCCAACCCCATCCGCAAACCCCTGAGCAATAGCTTTTAACCCATCAAACGCTTGTTCCCAATTTCCAGTAAACACACCGGTTATAAAGTCAATAAGTCCGCCCAATATATCCGATATAATCCCAATAGCCTCTATTGTTGCCTTGATGGCATCAAACACTTTCGTTCCAATAAATTCCAAAATTGGAGCGAGAATGGGCATAATATTGCTTGCAATCCAAGAAAAGAATGGAACTAGAACATTTTCCCAAAGCAATTTCACTGCATCTATTAGTTTTCCGATGAACGTGGCTACCTTATCAATTGTTTCTCCAAACGGTCCTTCCATAAGTTCCTTAAATCTTTTCCCCAGCCCCTGTAATACCGGAACAATATATTCGGTATAACCATCCAGTAATTTACCGAGAATCTTGGAGAGTCCGCTTGCAATAGAATCAAATAATGGCTTCAGGTGATTATCGTAAATATCTGCGACCGCATCTCTTACAGCTTGAACAGCCGTAAGCAGCCCGCTGGTAAAAGGCTCTATAGCTTGAAGCGCTCCCTCAATAGCTGCCTTGATTTTGTCTTTATTCTCAATCATTGGCAGAGTAATCATATGAAGAATATCCCGTCCAAGCTTTGCGGCATTTTCTGAAATCAGCATTTTAACTTCCGCGAATATCCCTATCAGATTCCCCGTTATCTGCTGTGCCGTATCTCCACCGAAAACCGAGAATATATCCGCAAATGCAATGGAAAAATCCCCAATAATTGCAGCTATTTCTGTACCGATATCAAACATTGAGATTATGTATTGTTTTATGCGCTCCGTGTTTTGCGTCAGGTATTTCTCCATGCCTCCAACAAGGTTCTGCGCTATTGTAAGTCCGATACTGGCAATTGAACCCGTAACCTGGCCCAAAGAATACGCCAATTGGTCAGCAAACCTGTTTACTGCCGTTACAACCTCCGGGGCAGTAAATATTTCTCTTAATGCCTGCCCTATGGACATAATATCATTTCTCAACTCTTTGATTCTTGGCTTATAATCGCCCAGCCCCTCAAAGAGCCCCTGCCTGAACAGGCTGCAAGCTCTTTGAATCTATCTATGAGAGCCTTAAATGAGCTGCCCAGCTTATCAACAGCATTTTCTCCCTCTGCAAGCTTTCCATAATCAACATTCTCAATTGCCCCGCTGATTCCAGGCGCTGCACCTCCCCCGCCTGAACCCGACGAGTTGTCTTTTTTGCTAAGCTTATTTATTTCGTCCAACGGGCTCAAATACCCTTCTGCGGCTTTCTTCGCCTCTTTTGTAGCTTTTGCTGCCTTTTTTGTTGCATCCGCCAATTCATCAGCGGCGGATGCAGCCCCACCATATTCTTTTGCCATATCCCCCATTCCACTGTTAGGAACGCCAGAACCAGCGGCAGATTTATTTCCGGTCAAAAGCACGCTAAATGAACGAAATGCACCCGCCGCAACGGAAAGCCTTGCGATCATGGCATTTAGAGAGTTGATAACGCTGGTGATAAATTTTACAGCCTGTATTGCTGTCGGAAGAATAATCTTCCCGACGTTTGCCATAAGGTTCGCCCATGCCTGCTTTAAATTTCCGACCCGGTTCGTCCAGGTATCCGCCTCCCTCGCGGCCTGACCCATTGCCCCGGAAAGCCTGTTCGCATCCTCCACCATTTGGAGCAGTGTGAGCTGTTTCTGAGCCTCAGAAAGCTCTATAAAAGATTTTCCATACAGCTTATTCGCAGCGGCGTTTCTTGTAAATTCCGTAGCGGAAAGACCCAAAGCAGCGTCATTCTCATAATTTCCTTTTAAAAACGATTGCAGGGATTCCGTGACTTCCTCTAATGAACGGTCATAGAACGCCGCGCTGTCTGCCACGGCAACCATGGCACGGTTTGCAAGCTCCATAGAACCCGCCGTATCCATCCCGGTAGTTTTTGCAAACGCCGCTATTTTGGTATAGCTGGCCTTCATACGCTCTTCGGTAATTCCCGCTTGCTTTGCAATTGCGGACAAGCTCCGAGATGCATCTTTTTCTAAACTTCCGAAGACCTGAGAAAACTGTGCCTCCATAGCCTCAAAATCAGAGGCTGCTTGTAGAGCCTCCTTTCCGAATTGTGCAATCTTTCCTACAGCGAACACAGTGGCAAGGGTGGCATACTGTTTTTTAGCTGAACTTGATATCCTGTTCATAGAGCCGCGAATATCGTTTTCGCCTTGCCTGAGACCTCTTGTATTAATATTCGTATTTATCCTTATACTTCCGTCATACTGCGCCATAAAAAAGACACCTCCACCTAAGCAGAGATGCCTTTATCCCTGCCCGTAACTGTTTGGGTTAGCGATACATTCCATTCATGCACCGGCAAATATATTTTTTGATAATTTCCTTGCGTTCAAACGTCTTTTCGCTTTACAATTGACAGGTTTTGCCGTCTAAGCTCGCTATCACTGCGAGGTTCTGCTATCCCTGCATCAATCAATATGTCGAAAAGCATACCTGCACTGATTCTTGCAGAAATCGCAATTGCATTCGCTATCATCTTCCCGCAAATGACTTCTGTACTGTCCGTATGTTCACATCCAATGGTGATCTCTTCCATAATTTCACGATTTCGTTCTTTCAACTGTCTTTCTATTTCTTTTTGTAATGTTTTTAATTGCAATTCATTCAGCATATTACCTCCTGCTCTATTCCTAAAAATTTTTACTGCATATTTTTCAGTGCAATATCCAGATAATGAATAAATAATCTCCTTGCGCCGTAAAAATCAGTTCTCCCGTAAGATATGCGCTCAATCCCCTCGCGCGCCCAGAGTTTCTCTAATACGTCATAGGACTTGTTTTCTTTCACTGAAAGTAAAATCCACTCTGCAATACTTTCATTCGCCGCATGAGCCGCAGACCGCACCAGTTGGTCATACTGTCCTAATCTGACAATCATCATCAACTCCTCCAACCGCTGCGGTGTAATACCATAATCCGCATACGAAGCTCTGGCGTTCTCCCGCTGCGCCCTGCGCTCCCAATACTGCCTGTTGTACTGCCGCACCTTATCTCCGTTGTCGGCTCGCCACTCTCTCTGCTGCCTGTTAATCTTCTCTCGGTTCTTTGCCCGGTAACATCTTTTATAGTCTCGCCGCGTTTCCTGTGCTTGTAACGAAAGTTTCTCCGACATATTTCCCGCCCTCCATTCTCCCTTTATTCCTTTCCTTTGTCCTTATTATCTGACATTAGAGGACTGCGGTTGTACCAATTTATCCTGCCGTTTCCGTTTCCTTACCCATAGGACGCACAAAAAATCCGCCCATGGCACCAATCTGCTGGTCGCTGAGTCTCTGGAAATGGGATTCCGGCTTCGACCAGATATCCGCCGTCACCTCATTTTCACTGACTGCCTTTTCCACCATATCTGCAATCACCTTAAATGCCTCCCTCTCGTCCGCGCCGGCTTTCCTCGCAAAGCTTCCGTATACTCTGGCATTTCGATTCTCAATCCCCATCTTCTCACAGTGATCCGAAATCAGCCGGAGCATCGTCGGATTTCCTGTGTTCTGGTTTACCATACTGTCTATCTCAGCATCTGTCAGTTTAATCCCGGAATTTAACAGCCGCACCGTCGCATCATCCAAACGGTTTCCGCTGGCAGAATAGAAATCAGTTACATGCTTCTCATACTCAGCCTGCACCTCCCGCATCTCCTCTTTTGTCCGCCGCTGCAGTTCCATGACATTCCCCTTGTACTCCTCCTGAGCATCCAGATACCGCACCTTCTCCCGTGCCAGATAATGTTCGTCACCTTTGAACTCCCGCTGATCTTCCTCCCAGCGTTTCTGTGCCGCATCCATTTTCTCCTTGAGCGCCCTTCGCTCCGGTGTTGCCTTGGCGTGAATTTCCTGCAAATCCTTTAAATATCCGTCGAATGTGTCATGCTTCATAGCTGTGTGCTCCTTTCTGCCCTCTTTAACCGCATAGTAATCAACGATTTCCCTTTGCACCTTCTCCATAATTTTCCTTGCCGCCTCTACCATCTCTGGGGATTCCTCCGCATATACTGTTGAGGTAGCATAAAACTCAGTTGCAAAAAGAGACATTTCTTTTCCATTAACCATATACAGTCTGGTCGTTCCTGTTTTTTCATCAAAATTGTATTTTTTATAAAGATGTTCATCCACCTTCATCCCAAATACTTTTTTGTCCATAATCTGCTCCTCCATTTTTAATCTATCACAATCTTTTCCGGCTTCACAAAGTAACTCCGAAGTTCCACCTGAAACAGCGGCTCTCCCCTGTCCTCGTGGTATTTTCTGAAATTCTTATTGACCTCCGCAAAGGTGTAATAAGCATCAACCAGCCGCTCCCACTGTGTCTTATCCATCTTTTTCAGACAATGCGGGCACCGTGGCGGCTTATCGTCGTAATTCATGTTACGGTTGTATAATTCAAATTCTCCCTTACAGTGAAAACACCTTATTTTCAAATAATCCATGCTTTTTGTTTCCCCTTTCTGCTATGCCGAAGTTTCCCACGAGTTCATAATTCTGCTTAACGCATATCTGAGGGCGTCGATACAATGATTGTTCTTGTCTGGATAGCCCGGTAACAGGTTCCCATCTTTATCCCTGTCGTATTCATATTCAATAATTTCCTTGTACGCGCAGGGCGTCCTTTCCGGGTCAATAACGATTGTACGGCGCTGTAGCCACTTCATGCCATATTCCACGCTTCCTGGTCGCTTATTGACGGCTTGCGCCCACACATCCCTGAACCGCAGGTCAAATATTGACTTTGGCTCTGCTGAATCACACATGATAAAATAATCATCATAATGCCGCCGTTTAATCTCCTTTGCCAAATCCTCATTGCTGATTTTCCTGCCAACATATTCATCCAACAGATACACCTTTTCATGATTCGGCCTATAAGAACACCGGATAAATGCCATCGGGTCCGGCATCCAGCCGAAGTCTATCCCTTGATAGATACGGTCAAACTGCCGCATCTCTTCATCCGTAATCGCGCGGATTTCCAAAAACTCAAAGACCTGTCCGCCAGTTCCAACCGGCTCCCCAAGATATTCGTGCCGATATGCCTTCTCATTAACTTCTTTCAAATGCTCTGCATCATCAAGGAACTGCTGCCCCAGCCATTCCGGCGGTGCATCCAGATAACAGCTCTTATGCCGCAATGCATCCGCCCGTGGTTCATTGACATACTGATTCGCCCAATTACTGATACTGATAGGTGGGTTGAAACTCTTAAACACCACAAACTTACTGCCGCCGCGGAGAACCGACTGCTGTACGGTCCGTATCTCTTCCGGCCCCTGGAATTCATCAAGTTCTTCAAACCACAGGTATTTGAAATACCCCTGCGACACTTTGATAGATTTTGTTTTCTTTGCTTTATCTAACCCACGGAATACTATTTTCTGTCCGGTAGGTTGGTATATGCACTGCATAGGACTTACACCTGTCTCCCATAAATGAGATACCCCCAACACGTCAATCGCCCACAAAATTTGTTCATAGACCGACTCTCTCAGCGTAACACCATATTTTCTAAATATGGCTGCATTGGCCTCCTTGTCATTCATCATACCAAGAACAACTTCTAACGATATGAATGAAGATTTCAAACCGCCCCTGCCGCCGTGCAGATCATAGTATGTATGCCTACCTTTTACAATATCCCTGTGAACCGGATAAAACACTGGTGCTATCAGTTCCCCAAAATCAATCACTGTCTCCGATGCTGTCAATAATCTTCACTGCCTCCGTCACATCCACTTTCTGCTCTTGTTTATCCCTCCACTGCTCCGGCTTTCGATTCTTCAGCCAAAATATCTGGGCGGTAGTGTCAGGGGGATAATATCTTTCAGATTCCATAACCACGGGTTCCGTAACTTCCCTGACTCTCTTTCCATTCTCGTACTCTACAGTCTTTCGCATGGAAACCGTCTGCTCTGTTTCCCGGAATCCAAGAGCTTTCTTCCGCAAAGCGTTCTCCACTTCAATATCTGCCAGTTCCTTATTTACTTTTAGGGACTGAAATATACGAATACTTTTCCTTTTCCAGTTATAAAGTGTCCGGACATTAATACCCATATTTCCCGCAATCTGTTCATCGGTCAGGCCATTCCTCGCCCATGCTTCCAGCAAAAGGAGCTTGTCAGGTTCTTCCCATTCTGCAACTGTACTTTTTGCCACTATTACCACCCTTTAAAATGCTTTTCTTCCTTCTCTTCTTTTACACATCCATTATCTAACATTTCAGGGAGCAAGTTGTACCATTCTTTCGACCAGTATAACCGCCTATAAGTTGCCAGGCGGCAGATTCTGGCTCCGCCGCCCGATATAATGCTATATTTACTTCCTTTTTGAGCAGTACACCGCCGCCGCGATCATGGTGATTACTTCCAGGACAATTACTATCAAAGCCCCGTCAATAAGACCGTGTATGTACATAAGTCCGCCTCCCTTCCCCGACACCGTGCCGGTTACTTCCCGTTTTCCCATCACTCACCTATACACTCGAATACAACTACTGGTAACAGTTTCTTCAAATGGTGTAGGTTTCTTCTCTTCTTTCCGTTCCTGGTAGACCATATCCATATTATGCCGCCGAGTGACAATATTGGCGCATTGAAACCCGGAGAGCATAATCGCAGAATAACTCATAGCATGCTATCTCTCTGCAAAACTTCTGTCCTAGCCTTTCCAGCACATTCAGGAATATGCATCTTAAGCATCTTCCTTTCTACCTCGACGGGAGTCTCTCGATTGCCCGCCCAAGTTTTTCCGTATCCCAGTAAAATCTTTTCCCTCCCGGAAGCTTTCTCGCGTACTTCTGCCCTTCCATATGTGCCATTTGCATAAGGAATTTCCGGGTAAATCCGCATTCTTTGATTAGCTCTGTGGTTGTCATCATCTTCCTTGGATAAGTCATCACATAACCCTCCTACTTTAATTTCCCATGAAATAGATAATCATGTAAAGTGCTGCGAATCCCATCACCATAGCCAGAGTACCGACCGCATAGTTTAAAATATGGATCAGCATCTCTTCACTCATAGGAGTCTTCTCGTGACGCTCCAGCCGTCCGGCCTTTAGAACCTTGTCCACATTTTCCTCAGACTTCTCAATCTGCTTTACTACTTCCTTAAATTCCATATTCCCCATCCTTTCCTATCGCCTTTTTCTTTTCACTTTGATAACCCTTTTAAGCGGTTTTGTCTCATTCCCGGCGTATTCCTCAACTGCTGCCACTGTGACCACCTTAACGCCCCTCTCCGTGCGTACAACCGCCCTATCCCCGGCAGATACCCGGTCAATGAGAAGTCCGGGCAGTTCCCATGAATACATCTTGCCGCCGGGCGTATGGCTTGCCCTCACAATCTGCCGCCTGCCGTACCGGACAGAAACACGCTGGATGCCATGCGCCCTTGCCAGTAAATAGCTTGTGTAACCGTCAATCAGGTAACCCTGGCTGTCAAGGATAATCTACGACTGCAACGCCCCTGTCTCCTCGAAATACTGTTCTTTTTGTTTCATTTTCTGCGGTTTTGGCGGATTCTCTGCAAAGCATGGATATATCTTAATCTCTTTAAGATCCGTTCCATAAATCTCCCTGTTCAGCATTCCGAGTGCTGAATTGTAGGTTTTCTTTGTCTTATCCTCTATGACCATTTTCATAAGATGACAAATCTCTGAATTTTGGTTTAGCTGCTCTGCAATCTTTGCAACCTCTGAGCTGGTATTATTTTTCTTTCTTCTCGCTCTTTCCTCTCGCTTGCCCTGCACTTTACCATAACCATACAAGACGAATAAGAATTTATAAAAATTCCAAACATCCGTTTCAAGGGGCTTGCATCCGTACACTTTTGCAATCTCAATACAAAACTCCATATCATCCAGTCCTGTCCAATCCCCCAGTTTTACCGCTTCCATTATACGGCTGTGCAACTCTATCCTCTGCATACTGCCGCACCTCCTTTCATAGTTGAAATTCCCCTTTTTGTGGGTTTTGGTGTCGCAAAAAGAATATAATCGGATAGCTGTCTTTTCGCTCCTAAATAGTGGATGTATGAAAGTCTGTTGTTATGCGCCGCTCTTAAACATTTCTGGTTTTCGCGGTCCGCCAATTCCAAGTACTTTTCTGCTTCCTGATTTCCTTCCCTTGCCATACACTTTAACCGGATGCACAAATTGTCTACCTCTGCAACCATCTTTCTATGCCTTCTCCTCCCCATATCCAACATAATCACTTTCGGGCAGGTCAGCACTGAAAGGGGAATGCCGTTATAACGTGCCACTCTCCGTATTTCATCAGCAGTCAATTCTTCTTCGCCCCGGAATGCCGCCAGCACCAATTCATTTGTCACGTTTGCAAAATATCCAACATACAGACAGCTTTGTTTCTGCACTTCAATTAAGTTCGGGTACTTATATCCTTTATAAAGCCCTGCTCTTTCTTCTCTAAAAAACTGTAAATAAGTATCCATAAATTTCCCTTTCCTTTCTACCGGAAAGTATGCTACTATCCCGTTTTCGACACTTAAATAAGTAAAAAAAACCGACAACCAGCATAAACACTGGATTTGTCGGTTTTTCTAAGAGATAAAAATGTTGTATGTGGACTTCATGTTAAAAATTTTTTTATTTTTCT
>Ga0209694_1000492_pt1 | contig 64374 bp, 64 predicted proteins | sample GluameincwithD2O_FD_187499 | JGI IMG/M metagenome (GOLD analysis project Ga0209694, IMG submission 187499) | Mouse cecum microbial communities from Vienna, Austria - Glucosamine amended microcosms incubated with D2O (SPAdes) (version 2) | ecosystem: Host-associated > Mammals > Digestive system >... | reverse complement strand
ACACCGAGCAGGAAATCTGAAAAGGTCTCCTGCTTTTTTTCTGCCCCAAATGAGGTGGTAAAACGCCACCCCATCCACCAATTACCGAAAGGAGGGACACGAAATGCCCTGTCCACACAACGAAATCACGATTGTTCAGCGCAGCCAGCGGCAGTCTGCGGTTGCCGCCGCTGCTTACCAGAGTGGCGAAAAGCTGTTCTGTGAATACGACCAGCAAGTGAAGCACTACCCAGAAAAGCGTGGTATCGTCCACAATGAAATCCTGCTCCCGGCAAATGCCCCACAGGAATATGCAGACCGCAATACCTTATGGAACGCCGCCGAAGCGGTGGAGAAGCAATGGAACTCCCAGCTTGCAAGGCGGTGGGTGCTTACCATCCCCAGAGAAATACCGCCAGACCAGTACGCTGTCCTTGTCCGGGAGTTTTGCCAGAAGCAGTTTGTTTCCAAAGGCATGATTGCTGATTTTGCTATCCATGACCCCCATCCGCCGGGACATAATCCCCACGCCCATGTCCTGCTCACTATGAGGGCAATGGACGAACATGGAAAATGGCTTCCCAAGAGCCGCAAGGTTTATGACCTTGATGAAAACGGGGAACGGATAAAGCTGCCGTCCGGCAGGTGGAAAAGCCATAAAGAAGATACGGTTGACTGGAACGACCAGAAGTATTGTGAAATCTGGCGGCATGAATGGGAGGTCATCCAGAACCGCTATCTGGAAGCCAATGACCGCCCGGAGCGTGTGGACTTGCGTTCCTATGCCAGACAGGGGCTTGATGTTGTCCCTACTGTCCATGAGGGGGCTGCTGTCCGGCAGATGGAAAAGCGTGGTATCCAGACGAATATCGGCAACCTGAACCGGGAAATCAGAGCCGCCAACAGTCTGATGAAGTCCATCCGGCAGCTTATCCAAAACCTCAAAGGCTGGATTACCGAGCTGGGCGAAAAACGGAAAGAGCTGCTTGCACAAAAAGCGGCGGAGGAAGCGACACTTCTTCCCAATCTGCTGATGAAGTATATGGAGATACGCAAGGAAGAACGGAAGGACTGGACAAGGGCTGGACAGAACCGGGGGACTTCACAGGACTTAAAGGCAGTCAGCGAAGCCCTGTCCTATCTCCGGCAAAAGGGGCTTTCCACTGTGGAGGACTTAGAAGCATTTCTGGAATCTTCCGGGAAATCAGCCGCAGATTACCGCAATCAGATGAAGCCAAAGGAAGCCCGAAGCAAAGTGATTGACGGGATTCTTTCCAGCCGGACAGACTGCAAGGAATGTAAGCCTGTTTATGAGAAGTACCGGAAGATGTTTTTTAAGAAAACAAAGGAGAAATTCAAACAGGAACACCCGGAGGTTGCCCGGTATGAGAAAGCCGCCACCTACCTTGCCAAGTACCCGGATGATAAGGACAGCACCCAAAAGGAACTGCAACAGGAGCAGGAAACGCTTCTGGAAGAAATCGCAGAGCAGGAAGTACCGCTGACCGAGGTGCAGGCTGATTTGAAAAAGCTGCGAGACATCCGCTACTGGGTACGGAAAGCCACACCCGGCACAGAGGAAAGCAAAGAGCCGCCCAAGAAGCAGCCCATCAAAGAAGTCTTGCAGGATAAGGCGGACGAGAAAAAAGCACAAAGAACCGCCCCGGCACAGAAGAAACACAAACAACAGGATATGGAACTTTAACAGGCACTTGCCATTTTCAATCAGAGAATGTCAGGTGCTTTTCTTATTTTCAAGGAGGGATAGATTTGAATGTATTTGAAGCTGTGAAGCAGTCCGTCACAACAAGACAGGCTGCGGAGCATTATGGAATCCATGTAGGTCGGAACGGGATGGCTTGCTGCCCGTTCCATCACGATAAAACCCCAAGTATGAAGCTGGATCAGCGTTACCACTGCTTCGGCTGCGGTGCAGATGGGGATGTGATTGATTTTACCGCCGCCCTGTATGGGCTGGGAAAGAAAGAAGCCGCCGTACAACTGGCACAGGACTTTGGGCTTTCCTATGAGGACTGGAAGCCGCCGGGAAAGGCAAAAAAGCCCAAGCCCCGGCAGAAATCCCCGGAGGAACAGTTTCAGGAGGCAAAGAACCGATGTTTCCGTATCCTTGCCGATTATCTTCACTTGCTTATGGCATGGAGAACGGACTACGCCCCGCACTCCCCGGAGGAAGCCTTTCATCCCCGGTTTGTGGAAGCCTTACAGAAGCAAGACCAAGTGGAATATCTGCTGGATATATTGCTGTTCGGGGAGACAGAGGAAAAAGCGGCTTTGATTACGGACTACGGAAAGGATGTGATACAGCTTGAACAGCGAATGGCAGAGCTTGCAGCCGCAGACGCAGCAAGAACTAAAAAACACCATGAACGCCATGCAGCCGTCCCAGAGCATTGAGGAAATCAAGGCGGGGCTGGAAACCACCGAGAAAGGCGGTGTCCGTCAGAGCATACGGAACTGCCTGACCGTATTCCAGCGTGACCCTCTGCTTTCCGGGGCTATCGCATACAATATCCTGACCGACCGCAAGGACATCATAAAGCCCATCGGTTTTCACAGAGAAAGCACCGCCCTGAACGATACGGACATGAAGTATCTGCTTCTTTATCTGGAAGAAACCTATGGGCTTACCAATGAGAAAAAGATTGATAATGCCATCGGGATTGTGGCGAATGAAAACAAGTACCATCCCATCCGGGACTATCTCAATACCCTTGTGTGGGACGGGACAGAACGAATCCGTTTCTGCCTACGACACTTTCTGGGGGCTGACGCAGACGATTACACCTATGAAGCGTTGAAGCTGTTCCTGCTGGGTGCAATCTCACGAGCCTTTCAGCCGGGGTGCAAATTTGAAATCATGCTCTGTCTGGTAGGCGGTCAGGGGGCTGGCAAGTCCACTTTCTTCCGTCTGCTGGCAGTCCGGGACGAGTGGTTCTCCGATGATTTGCGGAAGCTGGACGATGACAATGTGTACCGCAAGCTGCAAGGTCACTGGATTATCGAAATGTCGGAAATGATGGCAACCGCCAATGCCAAGAGCATTGAGGAAATCAAGTCATTTTTAAGCCGACAGAAAGAGGTTTACAAGATACCCTATGAAACCCATCCGGCAGACCGCCCCCGTCAGTGCGTGTTTGGCGGCACTTCCAATGCCCTTGACTTCCTGCCCCTTGACCGTTCCGGCAACCGCCGCTTTATCCCCGTCATGGTGTACCCGGAGCAAGCCGAGGTTCACATTTTGGAGGACGAAGCTGCTTCCAGAGCCTATATCGAGCAGATGTGGGCGGAAGCGATGGAGATTTACCGAAGCGGCAGGTTCAAGCTGGCTTTCAGCCCCGCCATGCAGCGGTATCTCAAAGAACACCAGCGGGATTTTATGCCGGAGGACACCAAAGCCGGGATGATACAGGCGTATCTTGATAAGTACACCGGGAGCATGGTCTGTTCCAAGCAGCTCTACAAGGAAGCCTTGAACCATGCCTTTGACGAACCGAAGCAATGGGAAATCCGGGAAATCAACGAGATAATGAACCAGTGCATTTCCGGCTGGCGGTACTTCCCGAATCCAAGAATGTTTTCCGAATACGGCAGACAAAAGGGCTGGGAGCGTGAAAACCCGGCAACGGACTCCGGCAACCCGTCTGAAAAAACGATGGACGGTTTTGTGGAGGTCACAGAACAGATGGAGCTTCCATTCTGAAAATGACAGCCCGTTGCACCCCCTGTTGCTATCCCGTTGCCGAGCCGGTTGCCGGGGAAAACCCCTTATTTCCGGGCTTTTCTCCCTTATAACAACCAAAACAACAGAAAAATAAAAGAAAAGTATAAATAGTAACCATCGCCAGATTGAGATTGTTTGCAAGGTCTTTTGAAGCCCGTTGCCGGACTTCGTTGCCGACACCCTCTGTCTGGCTATTTTCATGTGCGCAGGCGATGAGCCAAGCGGATACGCTTGCGTATCCATTTGGCGAATGCTGCGACAACGATAGTTATGGAGGATAACTGCCTATGGCGAATAATAAGATGAATATTGAAGGAAAAAATTACTCGGATATTCCGGTGTGGCGTAGATATACGCTTACCATTGAGGAAGCAGCCAGATATTATCATATCGGCGAAGGAAAATTGAGAACGCTTATTGACACACATCCCAATGAGGATTTTTATGTGATGAACGGCAATCGTGCCCTCATTAAGCGTGAGAAATTTGAGAGGTATCTGGATCAGGCTACTGCTGTGTAAACAGAGCTGACAGATTTACCGATTTCACATGATATAACTATGCGGAGAGCTGGATTTGTGCTATGATAAGAGTGCAAGTCTGGCTCTCTTTTTTTGAAAGGAGAGTTCACGATGAGTGAGAAAAGACGAGATAACCGTAATCGGATTTTGCGAGAGGGCGAGTACCAGCGTAAAGATGGGAGGTATCGGTTCCGCTATATTGATGAGGACGGAAAAGAGAAAAATGTATACAGTTGGCGTTTAGACAAGAATGACCCAATGCCAAAGGGGAAGAAGCGGGAGCCTTCCCTTCGTGAGAAAGAAAAACAGATTGAAGCGAATTTGTTTGACCGTATCGTAACAAACGGTGGCAACTATACTGTTTTGGAACTGGTAGAAAAGTATGTTTCATTGAAAACAGGAGTTCGTCACAATACGGTTGCCGGATATAAAACGGTCATCAATATGCTAAAAAAAGAGAGTTTTGGGAATCTGCGAATTGATAAGGTGCGTTTGTCAGACGCAAAGGCATGGTTGATTAAGCTCCAATAGATTGATGGACGGGGATACAGTTCTATTCATTCTATCCGGGGAGTCCTCAGACCAGCATTTCAGATGGCGGTAGACGATGATTTGCTTCGTAAAAATCCATTTGAATTTGAGCTTGCATCCGTCATTGTCAATGATTCTGTTACCAGAGAAGCGATTACCCGAAAGCAGCAGAGAGATTTGCTGAAGTTTATTCAGGAAGATAAACATTTTAGCAGATACTATGATGCAATCTATATTCTTTTTCACACAGGGCTTCGTATCTCAGAGTTCTGTGGACTGACGGTTTCAGAAATCGAGTTTGGAGAAATGCGTATCAAGGTAGACCATCAGTTACAGCGTACTGCACAGATGCAGTATGTAATTGAAGAACCAAAAACTGACAAAGGCATCCGCTATGTGCCGATGACGGAAGCTGTCGCAGCGTGTTTTCGCAGAATCATTGCCAACCGCAAGACACCAAAAGTTGAACCGATGGTGGAAGGATATGCAGGATTTTTGTTTCTGGATAAAAACGATATGCCGATGGTTGCCCTTCACTGGGAAAAGTATCTGGAGCATATCATTCAGAAATACAACAGGATTTACCGTATCCAGATGCCGAAAGTTACCCCTCATGTATGCAGGCACACCTTTTGCTCTAATATGGCAAAATCCGGGATGAATCCGAAAACCTTGCAGTATATCATGGGTCACGCAGACATCAGTGTAACCTTGAACACTTACACCCATGTGAATTTTGATGATGCAAAGGAAGAAGTATATCGGATAGCGAATAGTTAAAAAAGCCCGTTGGTAAGGACGCTTGCTTTACCAACGGATTTACCAAGATTGCAGGGAAAAACATAAGAAAATACGAGAAGATTTGAGAAGATACCTTGAAAATAAAGGAAAACTCAAAAGTCGGAAAACCCTGAAATATCAAGCGTTTGAGAAGAAATACTGGACTTAAATGGAGATATAAAAAGATGATTAAAGTACTATTTATTTGCCACGGCAACATCTGCCGTTCCCCAATGGCGGAATTTGTCTTCCGCGACATGGTGCAGAAAAGAGGGCTGTCAGACCAGTTCCACATAGCATCCGCCGCAACCAGCAGTGAAGAGATCGGTAATCCCGTCCATTACGGGACTACAAATAAACTGAAAGCATACGGCATCAGCACAAAAGGGAAATATGCCGTTCAGTTAAAGAAGAAGGATTACAAGGAATACGACTATCTTTTGGGAATGGAGTACCGGAATATCCGCAATATAGACCGGATCATAGGATCTGACCCCGAGCATAAGGTGCACATGCTCCTGGACTTTGGCGATCATCCCAGAGACATTGCGGATCCGTGGTATACAGGCAATTTCGACAGAACATATGACGATGTCCTGGAAGGATGTGAAGGATTCCTGAATTATCTGATAAGCAAAGGGAAAGTTCAACTGGATTAGAGCCCTACATTAAAGATGCGGGAGTAGCGTCACTCCCGCGTGTAAGCAGCACCTTCGTTATCGGACAAGCTGCGGATATTTCTCTTTATTCCGGCGTTTGCATTCGTACATGATCTCGTCTGCTTTATGAAGGATCTCGTCATAGGTCAGGTCATGGTCCGACCCCTCGATATCCACGACGCCATAACTGAAACTGCACTGATATTCGGCGTATCCGCCGGTCTGGAAGCCTCGTAGGATTTCCGCCATCTTCAGGTCTATCAGTTCTCCGATGCTGCCGCTGAGCACAAGGCAGAACTCGTCTCCGCCGATCCGGGCAAAGGTGTCTTCACTTCGGAAGTTTGCTTTGATCAGTTCCACAAAATTCTGGATATAGATATCGCCTTCCAGATGTCCGTATGTATCGTTCACGTATTTGAGCCCGTCCAGGTCGAGATAGCAGAGGGTAGTATTTTGTTCTTCGCGGAGGACCATCTCCATATATTCTTCGAAAAACAGCCGGTTTTTGATCCCGGTTCCGGGATCGTGGTATGCCTTGCTGGCAAGATTGTGCGCCGCCTGCTTTTCGTCTGTGATATCGACGATGATGTGGACATAAGAGGCGTGTTCCTTCCATTCAATAGGAAATGAAGTGATGCGGTAATAAGTATCCGCTTCGCCGGCTGTATCCCAGACCTTATATTGTTCATCGCTGTCCCATTTGAGGATCTCCTGCTGGAATGGAAGGCGTTTCTTACATGTTGCGCAGAAACCGGAATCTACAGGACCTTCCTGTTTCTTTTTATTGCAGTATAGGATCTGCTTGGTGTCTGCATCTACGACAAGAAGCCATTCTTTGCGCTTGCTGAGCATTTCGACCATGAGTTCGTTGTAACCTTCGATCATCTCGGCATGGCTCTGAGCCTTCAGCGCTTCTTCCCGAAGCTTTGTTTCCCGTTCTTTCAACTGCTTTGTCATCTCGTTAAATGCGTCGGAGAAGTCGCCCAGATAAGATACGTGCTGTGTATAATCACCCTTAGCGACTTGCTGTGCCTGCCAGGTAAGATGATTCAGATTTGCATGGAGATTCTTCAGATTCTCGCACAGGAAATTATCCTTGCCCGGGAATCCTACGGACAGATTTCCTTTGCTGAGTTCTGCGGAATATGCGGTCATCTCGTCGACTTCGCTTTGCAGAGAATGAAGATCCTGCTTGAGATCCTGATAAGGCTCATTTAGTTCTTGGACATGAAATGTATCTTTTACATCTGCCTGGAACCTGCATACCCGGTCGCCGGTTGCCCAGCAGTCAATCTCTACCGCCGTATAAGGATCCTTGGTATATGCGGTGAGGATTCCGGATATAAATCCCTCGTCATAGTTGCAGACGGTTTCCCCGACCGCAGGCAGGCCGGAACAATCAACGTCTTCTGATACGGTAAGGATGATCCGCCCTGTGTCTTCTTCCATCTTTTCAATACGAAGAACTCCCATCTTAAAAGCTTCTAACTGGGTCTGAAGCTGTGCGGCGAATTCGGCGAAGGGGAGCGACAGATCCAGATAGGTTTTGGCAAAATATTGTCCTGCGCGGTAACCTGCGTTTCGGAAAACGCGGATCTGTTCTTCCTTTCCGAAATGTTCTGTCAATTCTTCTCGAAGGGAATATTCTAAAAGCCTGTAGACGGTGACTGGAATCTCGGCGCCGAGATTCTCGCGTCCGTCGGCTGAATTTTGCAGGTAATCGGCAAGTTTCAGATTCGTTTGATTTATTTGAGTCTTTGTTGATGTATGATTTTCCACGATTCGTCACCTCTTCTTATTCTCTGATTTATTCCTGCGAGCAACGAGCTAAGCGTGCCTGCTTGCATGCACATTTGGCGACTGCCGCGAGGGTCAAATACCCCGCTGCTCTGCAGCGCTGCAAATTTGATGCTCCGCCGTTTGCAACGGGGTTTTTGACTGTGCCAGGCTGCTGCGCAGCGGTTCGCGGGCACATTCTCTCTGCTTGCTTTAAATCCGATATTTCACTTAAGTATTTTATCACATTATCTAGGCGCTTACAATTCATCCTGGGTAAAAATGTCTGATATATGTATGAAGAAGACATTGACATGGCTCGAATGGAATATTATGATAATGAAAGCAGAAGTCTCAGAAATCATCAGGAGGAAAAGAGATGTCAATAAAGATTAATCATGAACTGCCGCTTCCGGAGATGCTGAAGGAACAGTATCCCGTTTCCAGTAGAGTCAAGGAGATAAAGAAGAAGAGAGATGAGGAACTCAGGGATATATTCACAGGGAGGTCAGAACGGTTCATTGTCCTGGCGGGACCGTGTTCGGCGGATAATGAAGAGTCTGTATGTGAATATGTGAGGCAGCTTAAGAAGCTGGCGGATCAGGTGTCGGATAAGCTGTTGGTGATACCCCGGGTCTATACCAATAAGCCGCGCACTACGGGAGATGGTTATAAAGGAATGCTGCACCAGCCGGATCCGGAGAAGGATCCGGATCTTCTCGCCGGTATCATCGCGATCCGCAAGATGCACATCCGTGTGATGGAAGAGACCGGGCTGTCTGCAGCGGATGAGATGCTGTATCCCGAGAACCGAAGCTATTTAGACGACTTGCTTTCTTACGAAGCAGTAGGTGCAAGATCGGTGGAGAATCAGCAGCACCGTCTGACGGCAAGCGGTATAGATATTCCGGTGGGAATGAAGAATCCTACCAGCGGCGATCTGTCTGTTATGCTGAATTCCGTTACAGCGGCGCAGCATCCGCATCGGTTCATTTACCGCAGGAATGATGTGGAGACCAGCGGAAACGAGCTGGCGCATGCCATCTTACGAGGCGGTGTGGACAAGTACGGCAAGAACATTCCCAACTATCATTATGAGGATCTTGCGCGTCTCTCGGAGATGTATGAGAAGTGGGAGCTTAAGAACCCGGCGGTGATCGTGGATGTGAATCACTCTAATTCCAACAAGCAGTATAAGGAACAGATCCGTATCGTGAGCGAGGTAATGCACAGCAGAAATTATAATCCGAAGCTTAAGAAGTTGGTGAAGGGGGTTATGATCGAGAGTTATCTTGTGGAAGGGCGGCAGGACATCACCGAGAATCTGGTGTATGGACAATCTATTACGGATCCTTGTATCGGGTGGGAGGATACGGAGAAGCTGATCTTCGATATAGCGGAGAAATGTAGATGATCATGATATTTGCCCGATATGAGAGGATTGAGAGATATGAAAGTTAATATTCGTAAAATCAGTGAGATAACAGGGTTCTCCATGTCTACGGTATCCAATGCGCTGAACCGCAAGCGGGGAGTGAACAAGCAGACGGCAGAGAAGATCTTAAAGACTGCGGAGGAGCTTGGGTATCGTGTGGAGGAGGAACTGACGAAGATCCGGTTTGTGATATTCCGAAAAAATGGGATGATCATTGACGAAAGTTCCTTTCACCCTGCCGTGATCGAGGGGGTAGAACATCAGGCGAAGCTTATGGGATATGAGACGATATTCTGTTATGTGGATGTGAATGACCCGGACTATGAGGAGCAGCTTGTTGACATCCTGGAGGATAAGCAGAGTGCGGTGGTTCTTCTGGGGACGGAGATGATGGAAGAGGATTATGAGCCTTACGCGTGTTCGAAGAACCGGATCATATTGTTGGATGGGCGAAGTGACAGATATGCGATCGACAGCGTCCTGATCAATGATACGGAGGCCGCGGAGGAAGCGGTCGGATATCTTGCGGAAAAAGGGCATGAAAGGATCGGTTATCTGAGAGGGGAGTTTCGGATTCAGGCGTTCCGCTCCCGTGAGCTTGGGTATTATCAGAAGATGCATCGGCTTGGGCTTCCGGTCAAGCCGGAATATATTGCGGTGGTAGGAACCAGGATAGAGACTGCGTACCAGAAGATGAAGGAATACCTGGCTGGGGCGGAGGAGCTGCCGACGGCTTTTTTTGCCGATAATGATGTGATAGCGATCGGATGTATGCGGGCAATGAAAGAATGCGGGTATGATGTCCCGGGGGATATATCGGTGATCGGTTTTGACGATGTGGCATACGGTATGGTTTCGGATCCGCCGCTGTCTACGATGCATGTATATAAGCAGGAGTTGGGGGCGCGTGCAGTCTGTGAACTGCTGTCTATGACTGAGAAGGACAACAGAGCTAAAGTGAAGATCCAGGTCTGCGCGGAATTTGTTGAACGTGGAAGTGTGAAGGAGATCGGGAGTAAGAGATAAGAGGTAGGAGTCAAGCGCGGAGCGGGTATGGAAGAGAATGACAGGGCTGTTGCAAGTGCAGGTGAATGATCTGCAGTGCGGCAGTTCTTTTTTTATGCTCAAAGCAGGATAAAGCGCGGTGAAACGGCGGTAACGGAAGCATTCCGGAGTGCGCCTGAAAAGAACCGGATCGACCGGGAAATGAAAGCCGCCGCTGCGCCGTCGAAAATCCGCCTTGCAGATGAGCGGATATTCTACGGAGCTTCGCCAGATATAATACGGTCAGCACACTAGCTTTCGTAGATAATAAAAATATTTATATAAATAATTATATAAAATTTTATGTGAAAAAATAATGAATACACACGGCGGAAAATAAAATGTAAAATATCAAAAAGTAGAGATTGTGAAAAATACACAAAAATATAAACGTAAAATTATATATTATAAACAAAAAATGAATTTTATAGAAAAAATATAGAAAATAATATTGAAATATTTATATAAAAGTTTATAATGTAAATTACAGAAGAAAAGACATAAGAAACAGAAAGCATGAAAGCATGAGAAGCAAAGCTTAAGAAATCACAAAAACAAAAAGGAGATGCAGAATCATGGGAAAGATTGGTGTAGTCGGAAGTATCAACATGGATATGACTGTGAAAGCAGAGAGGATTCCTTTGAAGGGCGAAACGCTCAAAGGGGAAGACTTGAAGTATATCCCAGGCGGAAAAGGCGCGAACCAGGCGGTCGCCATGGCGAAACTCGGGGCAGAGGTCGAGATGTTCGGATGTGTAGGAGACGACGCCGCAGGGGTAAGCCTTGTGAAGAACCTGCAGGATATGGGTGTTGAGACGAGGTGTATTAAGACAGTAGCAGGAGCGCCGACGGGGCTTGCGATGATCACGGTCGGAGAGAATGACAATACCATCATTGTCGTTGCGGGGACGAACGATTGTGTGGATATTGATTATGTCAATGAGATCAAAGATTCTCTTCTGGAGTGCGAGATTGTCCTGCTCCAGCACGAGATCCCGCAGGAAACGGTGGAGTATGTCATCGGGCTGTGCGCGGAGAACGGCGTAAAGGCAGTCTTGAACCCGGGGCCGGCAAGACCGGTCAGGCAGGAAGTCATTGAGAAGGTAGCATACCTGACGCCGAACGAGCACGAGGCGGTGATCCTATTCGGCGAAGACCTCTCTTTTGAGGATATGATGAAGAGATATCCGGAGAAATTGGTGATCACCCAGGGGTCCCGCGGGGTAAGCACATGCCGTAAGGACGGGGAGATCATCCTTGTCCCTGCAAGAAAGGCGAACGTGGTAGATACCACCGGGGCAGGAGATACCCTGAACGGTGCGTTTGCGGTGGCGTTGACGGAAGGAAAGGATATTGCGGACGCACTTGCATTTGCCAACGCAGCGGCGGGGCTGTCCACGGAAAAGTTCGGCGCCCAGGGCGGAATGCCGACCTACGATGAAGTAAAAGAAGCGATGGGGAGATAGAAACGATGAAGAGAAACGGAATTATCAATGCGGATATTTCAAGAGTGTTGTCTTACATGGGGCATACGGATACCCTTGCCGTGGGGGACTGCGGGCTGCCGGTCCCGGAGGAGACGGAGCGTATCGACCTTGCGCTGAAGCTTGGCGTCCCATCCTTCATGGAAGTGTTAGAAGAAGTGGCTAAGGAAATGAAGATTGAAAAGGTGGTTCTGGCTGAGGAGATCCGGGAGAAGAATCCGAAGATCCACGAGGAGATCCTGGCTCTGGTCAATGGGATGGATGCGGCATGTGAGGTCGCATATGTAACTCATGTGGAACTGAAAGCACAGACGAAGACATGCAAAGCAGTGATCAGGACGGGAGAGACAACGCCATACGCGAACATCATCCTGCAGTCCGCATGTTTATTTTAAGAGATCAAGGGAGGAAAAGAAATGCAGATTGAGATGAAGGGGATAGACAAATCCTTCGGAACGAATCAGGTGCTTAAAGACGCCGGATTTGTCCTGGGGCATGGGGAAGTCCATGCGCTCATGGGAGAGAACGGCGCCGGGAAATCTACCCTGATGAAGATTCTGACCGGCGTTTACACGAAAGACAAGGGGACGGTCGTCGTGGACGGTCAGGAAGTGAGCTATAAGAATCCCCAGGAAGCGGAGAAGGCAGGGATCGTGTTCATTCATCAGGAGCTTAACGTGCTGTTCGATCTGACGGTGGAAGAGAACCTGTTCATGGGGAAAGAGATCAAGAATAAGTTCGGTTTCTGCGACCAGAAGGCAATGCGGCAGAAGGCGTCGGAGGCGCTTGGACGCCTGGGCGTTAAGATCGACCCGGGAGAGGTCATGTCCAACCTGTCCGTAGGGCAGCAGCAGATGATCGAGATCTGCAAGGCACTGATGGTGGACGCAAAGGTCATCATCATGGATGAGCCGACCGCCGCGCTGACCCAGAGTGAGACGGTAGTGCTGTTCGAAGTCATCAAGTCCCTTCGCAAGTCGGGAGTATCCATCGTGTACATTTCACACAGGATGGAGGAAATATTCGAGCTGTGCGACAGGATCAGCGTATTGCGTGACGGTACATATGTGGGAACCAGAAATATCCCGGAGACGAACATGAATGACATCGTGAAGCTGATGATCGGGCGTGAGATCGGAGAACGCTATCCGGAACGCGACTGTGAGATCGGGGAAACGGTCTTGAAAGTAAGCGGGCTGACCAAGAAGGGCGTGTTTGAGAATGTGGAGTTCGATGTGAAGGCTGGTGAGGTACTGGGAGTATCCGGCCTTATGGGAGCGGGAAGGACGGAGATCATGCAGGCGATCTTCGGGAATCTTCCTTACGAGTCCGGGAGGATTGAGATCAATGGAAAAGAAGTGCAGATAAAGTCTCCGATCCAGGCGATGAAGAATGGGATTGGATTTATCACGGAGGACCGGAAGGTGGAAGGCTTGATGCTGGAGGAAAGTATCGAGAAGAACGATGACGGTCTACCGCGGCGCGACTATGATCTTCACCGGCGGGAAACCGATCTCGAACCTTGGGGACAGTTTTGTGCTGAAACTGGTGGGAAGAGGGAACTTCTATCGTATTCCGATCCCGGTCATCCTGCTTCTTTTGATCTTTGCCGGATTCTATTTCCTGTTGAATAAGACGACCTTCGGGCGTGCGGTCTATGCGACGGGAAGTAACTGGAAATGTGCGAAACTGGCGGGTATTGATATCCACAAGACGAAGATCATCGTATACGCGATCTCGGGATTTATGGCGGCGTTATCCGGGCTGATCCTGTTATCAAGGCTTGGATCTGCGCAGCCGGTATTGGGAGAGGGATTCGAGCTTGATGCGATCGCGGCGGTAGCCCTCGGCGGAACGAGTATGAGCGGCGGACGCGGTAAGATCTATGGGACGTTTATCGGCGTGCTGATCATAGCGGTATTGAATAACGGGTTAAATATTCTCGGCGTGTCTTCTTACTATCAGGATGTGATCAAAGGATTCGTGATCCTGGTGGCTGTATTGTCAGACCGTAAGAGATAGAATGATGCGGATATTCTTCGGCACAGGCATATGTGCGCCGGCAGGGTATCGGTAGGTGATCTGGAATAATGTTGCAGGTAAAAAGGAGGAAAATATGAAAAAAATAGTAAGTATGGCGATAATGTTGTGTATGATGTTTTGCCTTGCCGGATGTAATGCGATCACGATCGACGGCGAGGGGGAGGCTGCGGAGAACGCCGGGAACGGTTCCATCGGGCTGTCTGTCTCTACGTTGAACAATCCGTTTTTCGTATCCCTTGCAGAAGGGGCTGAGGAAGCGGCAGAGAAAGCGGGCGTAAAGCTAGCGGTGGCAGACGCGGGCGACGACAGCGCGAAGCAGCAGAATGATATCGAAGATCTGATCTCAAGAAATGTAAGTGTACTGATCGTGAATCCGGTGGATTCCGATGCGGTTGCGCCGGCGGTGCAGAATGCCGTTTCCCTGGGGATCAAGGTCATTTCAGTTGACCGTGTGGTAAACGGAGTCGACGTGGATTGCCAGATTGCGTCTGATAATGTGGCGGGGGCGAAGGTTGCCACGGAATACCTGATCGAACAGATCGGGGAAGGAGCGAAAGTGGCAGAACTTCAGGGAGTTCCGGGAGCGTCTGCTACCATTGACAGAGGAGCCGGATTTCATGAAGCGGCGGATGAGGTTCTTGATGTAGCGGCGAGCCAGAGCGCGAATTTCGAGCGTGCGGAAGGAATGTCGGTAATGGAGAACATACTCCAGTCGGAGCCTGAACTCAAGGGAGTGTTCGCCCACAATGACGAGATGGCGCTTGGGGCGCTGCAGGCGATCGCGGCGAGCAAGAAGGATATCAAGGTTGTCGGGTTCGACGCGACGGACGACGCGGTGAATGAAGTGAAGGCAGGAAAGATGACGGCTACGGTGGCACAGAAACCGGAGCTTATGGGGGAGACGGCGATCCTGACAGCGATCAAGCTGATCGCCGGTGAAGAGGTGGAGAAATCCCTCCCGGTCGAGGTGGAATTGGTCACGAAGTAATGCATGTTTTGAATTTATATTAAAGAAGGCTGCTGCAGACGGTTAAGGTCCTGCAGCAGCCTTTTGCCTAATGTGTATACAGCTAGTGTGCTGACCGTATTATATTCAGCCAAACCTCCTTGCCTATCCGCCCATCTGCCGCGTTGGATTTTCTATCCGTAGCCACCGCTACGCCGTCGAAAATCCGCCTTGCAGATGAGCGAATATTCTGCGGAGTTTCGCCAGATATAATACGGTCAGCACACTAGTCTATAGTTTTACTTCACAGATTCAAGCTCAATATCCCCGCTTTCGCAGGCTGCCGTGATCGTCTGTTCGCCGTCTCCGGTGCCCGTATACACGGCGTCGTATTCATCGCTGTCGTATCCTTTCTGGCGGCCGTCCATGCGGATATCGCCATACTCTGTTTTCAGATCGAGATCATAGCCGTCTATCGCCCCGGGAAGTCCCAGAGAGATGTCGCCGTAGTCGCTGGTGATATTGGTATCGGAGCAATCCAGCCTTCCGATCTGGCAGTCGCCGGATTCCATCCGGATCGCCAGGCGCTTGCCGGATACGTCGTCGATAACTGCGCGTCCATAGTCGCTTGTAATCTCCATGTCGGAGTAGATCAGTTTGTCGGCTTTGAGATCGCCGGACTCCATCTGGATCGTCAGGCTCTCGCCTGTTGCCTGGGAGATCTCGAGTTTGCCGTATTCATTGTTAAGAGCTGCCTTCGGCGCGTCTATCGTGCCAAGGGTAAGCGTGCCGGATTCCATCCGGATCGCCAGCGACTGGCTCTTGCATGCGTCCATATGCACATCCCCGTAGCTGTCTATGATCTTCAAGGAATCTGCCTGTATGGAGGAAATGTCAAGGTCTCCGCTGTCTATGTCAAATATTGCCTCTGATAGTTTCGTGTTCTTGGGAATCTTTACTTTAATATAATATTGCGGTTCATGGATCGCGATGCCCATGGATGCCGTAAAGAAACCGAGGCTGAAGGATTGGCTGCGCGTTGCTTCTTGAAAATAGAGCCTTCCGTTCTTGATCTCGCAGACGGGATCGCCGTTGTTTCCTCTTACGCAATATTCAACGGCGAATTCATCCGAGGGTATCAGTTTTACGTCTGCATAGTCGGCATGGATCTCCATGCTGTCAAATTTGTCCAGGGTTATGGAGTCTTGTACAGGCTTTGCTGTATGCTGCGTGCCGGAGGCGTGGACGCCTGACCGGTCGATGTAGAATCCGGGATATCCGCCCATCAGCCGTCCCGCAATGGTGAGGGCGATACCGAGCGTCACGCAGATCAAGGATGCGGTGATCCCCAATTTCTTATTATTCATAATTGTGATTCTCCTTATATAATAATGTTGATCTGTTGCAGGTTCTAATTCTTTTTTGTGTTGCCGCCTTTTGCGACCCTGCCGAATAAACGGGTCATCAGATGCAGGGCGCCTTTGCCCAGGGCGACGCTGGCGACGATCAGCCAGTATCCGATCCCGAGCCCGATCAGTCCGATCCCGATGGTCGCCATCCCGTCTGCAAATGAGGTGAAGAGCATCCACACGCCGATGACGATGCAGGGGATCGCGGATACGGCAACGGAGATCGTCACGACAAATACGCAGAAGATCAGCACCAGGATCAGAAAGACGAAGGTCAGCGCCAATATGCCGAGCGTCAGTGCAAGCGGGATGCCGATGGGAGCGGCGAAGACGGCGAGTATCCCGATCCAGACGGCGTAGAATCCGTGCCGTACATCCTTGATCGGCTCCTTGGCGTTTTCTGCTGCGATATTTCGGATGATCTGGTCTGCCGCAAGCTCCGGGGAACCCAGGTCATGGATCGCCTGTGCTTCATTCTCAGGTCCCGCCTCTTCGAAATATTCTGTATAATAAGATATTGCCTTATCGAAGTCTTCTTTGGGAAGCCTTCTGAGACGGTGAGTCAGGCATTTCATATATTCCTCTCTATTCATCTGTCATCCCTCCAGTCTTTACGATCCGGTCTACCGCTTCACGGTAGGCGTTCCATTCTTCTGCCAGCATCCGGTAATGCTGTCTGCCTGTGTCTGTGATCCTGTAGTATCTCCGGTTCCGTCCTTGATAGGACTGGTCATAGACGGTCAGGAAACCCTGTTCCTGCAGCCGCTTGAGAACCGGATAGAGTGTGGAGTCCTTGGTGTTGGACACCTGTTTGATGATCTGACTGAGCTGGTAGCCGTAGGCGTCTTTCTTCTCTGTGATCGAAAGTACCAGCAGGTCGAACATCGGTGCATTCATCGGAAATAACATCTCGGTTCACCTTCTTATGATTTGTATGTGTTGTGATTGATGATATTATATTCTATATAATATATGTTGTCAAGATATATATAATCATTATACATATTATTTGTTTTTCTCAAATATCCTACTGCTCTGCAGCGCTACAAATTTGATGCCCTGTTGCTTGCAGCGGGGGCTTTGGCTTTCGCTGTACTAGTGTGCTGACCGTATTATATTCAGCCAAACCTCCTTGCCTATTCGCCCATCTGCCGCGTTGGATTTTCTATCCGTAGCCACCGCTACGCCGTCGAAAATCCGCCTTGCAGATGAGCGAATATTCTGCGGAGTTTCGCCAGATATAATTCGGTCAGCACACTAGTGTAGTGTCTGCATTATATTCAGGCAAACCTCCTTGCCTAAATTTCCATCAGGCTACGTTGTCGGCGGTCAACGATGCCACCGCATCGCCTCCCTTCTCCGCCTTGCTGATGAAAATTTATTCTTCGGAGTTTCACCAGATATAATGCAGACACTACACTAGAGTGTCTGAAAATAAATAATATTTTGATAATCAAAATACTTGACAAACAAAATAAACTGCTATATACTTTGAGTATCAAAATAATTTAGCATCAAATAAATGAATCACAGATCAGAGGAATTGATATGACAGCGACTATATGCGGGACGGGTTCATACATACCGTCATATACAATGGATAATCATGATATTGCCAGGCTGGTAGAGACCAGCGACGAGTGGATCCGGGAGCGGACAGGGGTCATAAGAAGACACATTGTCAGAGATGAGACTACCGTTTCCATGGCGGCAGAGGCGGCAAGAAGGGCGCTTGCGGATGCAGGCGCGGCTTTGGAGGAAATAGATCTGATCCTGGTATCGACTATATCTTCGAATGTGGTCCTTCCCTGTGCGGCATGCGAGGTTCAGAAGGAACTGGGCGCGGTGAACGCGACCTGCTTCGACCTGAGCGCGGCATGTACGGGATTCGTCCTTGCCTATAACACGGCGCTTGCCTATCTTGCCAGCGGGGTCTGCCGGACAGCCCTGATAATCGGGAGTGAGAGCCTGTCGAACCTGACGAACTGGAAGGACAGAGGTACCTGTATCCTGTTCGGAGACGGTGCGGGGGCGGCGGTCCTTCGGGCGGATGCCGCAGAGGAGGATCGCCTGCGGAAGCATTATCTTCCGGTTACGCATTCTGACGGAGGGAAAGGAGCCGCCCTTACCTGCAAGAGCAGGCATGACTTCAGCGGCTTGAATGGCGGCGGCAAGGAGATCTCGCCTGAGGACATACTGGATGATGCGCACTACATGCAGATGGACGGGCAGGCGGTATTCAAGTTTGCCGTAAAAAGAGTGCCGGAAGTGATCGGCGAAGTCCTGGAACTGAATCAGGTCAAGACAGACGAGATCAGTTATTATATTCTGCATCAGGCGAATAAGAGGATCGTGGAAGCCGTGGCAAAGCGTCTGGGAGAACCGATGGAGAAGTTCCCCATGAACCTGCAGGAATACGGCAACACATCTTCCGCAAGCATCCCGATCCTTCTGGATGAGATGAACCGGGACGGACGGCTTAAGCCGGGACAGAAGCTTGTGATGGCAGGATTCGGCGCAGGGCTGACCTGGGGCGCCGCGATCATAGAGTGGAGATAAACTGGCAGCGCCGGTTTATATAGATTCCGATACATTTTATGTATCAGAGAAGTGAAAATCAAAAAAGATCAAAGGAGAATGTATCATGTTAGAGAAAATCAAAGAAATCGTATCAGAAAACCTGGGAGTTGACAGCGCACAGATCACAGAGGATTCTTCCTTTAAGGATGACCTGGGTGCAGATTCATTGGATTTATTCGAGATGGTAATGGCGCTTGAGGATGAATATGAGATCGAGATCCCGACAGAAGATCTGGAGAAGATCCTTACGGTGGGCGACGTCGTGAACTATATCAACGCACATAAAGAATAGAACAGGGACTGTTACAGTAAGACAGGCATAACACAGAAATAAAACAAGAAGTGGGGTTTATACAATGCAGACAGAAGTAACCAGATTATTAGGAATTGAATATCCGATCATCCAAGGCGGTATGGCATGGGTTGCAGAGTATCACCTGGCGGCGGCGACATCCAATGCAGGAGGACTGGGGCTGATCGGCGCCGCAAGCGCTCCTGCCGAGTGGGTGCGGGAGCAGATTCAGGAAGCGAAGAAGTTGACGGACCGTCCGTTCGGGGTGAATATCATGCTGATGAGCCCATATGCGGACGAGGTTGCGAAGATCGTTGCCGAGGAAGGCGTCAAGGTGGTGACCACCGGAGCAGGGAATCCTGAGAAATATATGAAGATGTGGAAGGAAGCAGGTGTGAAGGTGATCCCTGTGGTTGCTTCTGTCGCACTGGCAAAACGTATGGAGCGCTGCGGCGCCGACGCGGTAGTTGCCGAAGGCTGCGAGGCGGGCGGACACATCGGAGAGAACACCACGATGGTCCTCGTGCCGCAGATCGCGGACGCGGTGAAGATACCGGTCATTGCGGCGGGCGGTATTGCTGATGGAAGAGGAATTGCGGCGGCATTTATGCTGGGAGCAAAGGGAGTACAGATGGGGACTCATTTCGTCGTGACGAAGGAGTCGCAGGTTCATGAGAACTATAAGGACAGGATCATCGGTGCGAAGGACATTGACTCAAGAGTCACAGGAAGGACCACGGGACATCCGGTCCGCGCCCTGCGCAACGATATGACGAAGAAATATATTGAATTGGAAAATAAAGGCGCAAGCTTTGAAGAATTAGAGCAGCTGACCCTCGGCGGGCTTCGCAAGGCTGTCGTGGACGGCGACGTGAAGAACGGAAGCGTGATGGCGGGACAGATCGCCGGCATGGTGAAGGAGAAGATGTCCTGCAAGGAGCTGATCGACAAGTTGGTAAGAGAGACAGACGCATTGATAAAAGGAGCGGGATTTTATGTCTAAGATTGCATTTATCTACCCGGGCCAGGGAGCACAGAAGGCTGGCATGGGAGCGGATTTCTATGAGAAGAGCGAGACGGCAAGGGCGATCTTCGACCAGGCGGGAGAAGCGCTTAAGCTTGATATGAAGGCGCTCTGCTTTGAGGAAAATGAGAAGCTTGACCTTACAGAATATACACAGGCGGCGCTGGTCACAACATGCCTTGCCATGACCAGAGTTGTGGAAGAAAGAGGACTTAAAGCCGATATCACGGCGGGCTTAAGCCTTGGAGAATACTGCGCGGTCGCCGCGGCAGGCGGGATGGAGGACATGGACGCCGTCCGTCTGGTGCGCAGGCGGGGGATCCTTATGCAGAACACTGTGCCGGCAGGCGAAGGCGGTATGTGCGCGGTGATGGGATTGGATGCGGCTAAGATAGAGGAAGTGCTTGAGAAGCCGGAGGGCGAAGCGAAAGACGTGACGATCGCCAATTACAACTGCCCGGGACAGATCGTGATCACCGGTAAGACCGCGGCGGTGGAAGCGGCGTCCGAGAAGCTTAAGGAAGCAGGGGCGAAGCGCGTGATGATGCTGAACGTCAGCGGGCCGTTCCATTCACCTATGCTTGTACCGGCAGGAGAAGAGCTTGGAAAAGAGCTTGAGGCGGTCAGCCTTCATCCTCTGCAAGTTCCATACGTGACCAATGTGACGGCAGAGAAAGTGGAGGACATCGCAGAGACGAAAGCTCTTCTGACAGAACAGGTCAGCTCTTCGGTACGCTGGATGCAGAGTATGGAATACATGATCCGGGACGGCGTGGACATCTTCGTGGAGATCGGGCCTGGAAAGACCCTTGCGGGATTCATGAAGAAGATCAGCAGGGATGTGAAGGTTTACAATATCGCTTCATGGGAAGACATGGAGAAGGTGACAGGAGAACTATGCCGATAAAGATACTAGATCATTATTCTGGCATGGGGAAATGGCGAGGTAAAATATGTTTACAGGAAAAGTAGCAGTAGTGACAGGCGCGTCAAGAGGGATCGGCAGGGCAATCGCCGGGAAGCTGGCATCCATGGGCGCGTTTGTGATCATAAATTATAACGGCTCAGAGGAAAGAGCCATGGAAGTGAAGCAGGAGATCGAAGCGGCTCACGGTGCGGCGGCAGTCTGTCAGTGCGACGTGTCTGATTATGAGAAATGCGAGGCATTTATCCAGAATGTGATCCGGGAATATGGACACATCGACATCCTGGTGAATAACGCGGGGGTTACCCGCGACGGCCTTCTGATGAAGATGACGGAGGAAGCATTTGACCAGGTGATCGATACGAACCTGAAAGGGGCGTTCAACACCATCCGGTTTGCCAGCCGTCAGATGCTGAAGCAGAAAAGCGGGCGCATCATCAATCTGTCTTCTGTCGTAGGCGTGACAGGTAATGCGGGGCAGGCGAATTATGCGGCGTCCAAGGCAGGGATCATCGGGCTTACCAAGGCGGCGGCAAGAGAGCTTGCGTCAAGAGGGATCACCGTCAATGCCATTGCGCCCGGATTCATCGAGACGGATATGACGAGCGTACTGCCGGAGAAGGTAAGGGAAGCGTCTGTGGCGCAGATCCCCCTGGGAAGCTTCGGGAAGCCGGAGCAGGTGGCTGCGGCTGTGGCATTTCTGGCATCGGAAGATGCGGCTTATATTACCGGACAGGTGCTGCATGTAGACGGCGGCATGGTAATGTAGATGGAATGAAGAAGGAGATAAATAAAGAATATGAAGAGAAGAGTTGTAGTGACCGGGCTTGGCGCCGTAACGCCGATCGGGAATACGGTGGAAGAGTTCTGGAACAACGCAAAAGAAGGAAAAGTGGGAATCGGTGAGATCACAAAGTTCGACACTTCTGATTATAAGGTAAAGCTTGCGGCGGAGGTGAAGGGCTTCGTAGCGAAAGAACACATGGACTTTAAAGCGGCAAAGCGTATGGAGCCATTTTCTCAGTACGCGGTAGCGGCGGCGGAAGAAGCGTATAAGGATTCCGGGCTTGACCTGGAGAAAGAGGATGTGTTCCGCGCGGGCGTGATCGTCGGTTCCGGGATCGGGAGCCTCCAGGTGGTAGAACGAGAGTACGAGAAGATTCTGACGAAGGGACCCGGCAGGGTGAATCCGCTGATGGTGCCGCTGATGATCTCCAACATGGCGGCGGGGAATATCTCGATCCAGTTAGGGCTCAGAGGAAAATGTACGAATGTCGTAACAGCGTGTGCATCCGGAACGAACTGCATCGGCGACGCCCTGCGCGCGATCCAGTACGGCGACGCGGACATCATGTTTGCAGGCGGAACAGAGAGTTGTATCTGTCCCACAGGAGTTGCCGGGTTCACCAGTCTGACGGCGCTGTCCGCTTCTTCTGATCCTATGCGGGCATCCATTCCGTTTGACAAGGACCGGGACGGGTTCGTGTTAGGAGAAGGCGCAGGCGTGGTGGTCCTGGAAGAATTGGAGCACGCGAAGGCAAGAGGCGCAAGGATCTATGCGGAGGTTACAGGTTATGGCGCGACGGGAGACGCATACCACATCACTTCCCCGGCAGAGGACGGGGCGGGCGCGGCTATGGCTATGACGCTTGCGATGAAGGAAGGCGGGATCGAACCGTCCCAGGTGGATTATATCAATGCGCATGGAACCAGTACCCATCACAACGACCTGTTTGAGACGAGAGCGATCAAGAAAGCATTCGGCGACGCGGCAAAGGATGTGGTCGTCAACTCCACCAAATCAATGATCGGACACCTGTTGGGCGCCGCGGGAGGCGTTGAGTTCATCGCCTGCGTGAAGTCCATCCAGGACGGATTCATCCATCAGACCGTGGGCACAAGCGAGACAGATCCGGAGTGCGATCTGAACTATGCGGTGGGCGCGCCGGTAGAGAAGGATGTCAACTATGTGCTCACCAATTCACTGGGATTTGGCGGACATAATGCTACATTGCTGTTGAAAAAGTATATATAAATTGGCAGTTCGCCAGGGAGGCTCACAGAGTATGGAGATAGAGAATCTTATCAAATTAATAAAGACAGTGTCCGAGTCTGATCTGACCGGATTGAAATACGAAGAAAACGGAGTGAAGCTGCACCTGACCAAGAAGAAGGATCAGGTACATGCGGCAGCGCCGGCCGCCGCATACGGAGCGGATCAGGCAGTATCAGATATAAATGTGCCGTCTGCGAAAGAAGCAGAGAATACAGAGGTCACAGCCAGCCAGAAGCCGGCAGGAAAGATTGTGGAATCTCCGCTGGTCGGGACCTTCTATGCGGCTCCTGCAGAGGATGCGGCGCCTTTCGTATCCGTAGGCGATACCGTGAAGAAGGGGCAGACGCTGGCGATCATCGAGGCGATGAAGCTCATGAACGAGATCGAGAGCGAGTATGACGGAACGATCGCCGAGATATTGGTGGAAAACGGACAGCCGGTGGAATACGGACAGCCGTTATTTTGCATTCAGTAACTGTTTATCTGACGGAAAATAGGAAGGAGGACATAAAATTGCATTTAGATATCAATCAGATCAAGGAGATCATTCCTCACCGCCATCCATTTCTTCTGATCGACTACATCGAGGATTACGAGCCGGGAGAATATGCCGTCGGGTATAAATGCGTGACTTACCGAGAGGATTTCTTTGCCGGGCATTTCCCGCAGGAACCGGTGATGCCGGGCGTCCTGACTGTGGAAGCGTTGGCGCAGGTAGGCGCGGTGGCGATCCTTGGCATGGAAGAGAACAAGGGGAAGACGGCTTATTTTGGAGGTATTAACAAGTGTAAGTTCAAAGGGAAGATCGTTCCTGGAGATAAGGTACGCCTGGAGACCCGCATCATCAAGCGGAAAGGGCCGGTGGGCGTCGGCGAGGCGGTTGCCAGTGTGGACGGCAAGACGGTTGTTACCGCTGAATTGACATTTATGATTGGATAGGTGAGCTGTATGATCAAGAAAGTATTAATAGCCAATCGAGGCGAGATCGCGGTGCGGATCATCCGTGCCTGCAGGGAAATGGGGATCGAGACGGTGGCGGTCTATTCAGAGGCGGACCGGGAAGCCCTTCATGCAAAGCTTGCGGACGAGTCGGTCTGTATCGGTCCGGCTCCGTCTTCGGAAAGTTATCTGAGCATGGACCGCATCATCAGCGCTACGATCATAACGGGCGCCGACGCGATACATCCGGGCTTCGGGTTCCTGTCGGAGAACAGCAAATTCGCAGAGCTGTGCGAGCAGTGCAATATCACGTTCATCGGACCCGACTCCAAGGTCATTGCGAAGCTTGGGAATAAGCAGGAAGCGCGCAATACCATGGTTTCCGCAGGTGTTCCGGTCATTCCGGGAAGCACCGAAGCGATCTATGACGCCGAGACAGGCGCCCAGATCGCGGCTAAGATCGGATATCCGGTCATCGTCAAGGCGGCGCTCGGAGGCGGAGGGAAAGGAATGCGCGTTGCCAATACGCCGGAGGAATTCGCCAACAGTTTCCGGACGGCGCAGAAGGAGACGCAGATGGCGTTCGGAGATAACACCATGTATATCGAGCATTTTGTACAGCGTCCCAGACATATCGAGTTCCAGATCCTGGCGGATCAGTATGGCAATGTGGTTCACTTAGGAGAGCGCGACTGCTCCATCCAGCGCAACCACCAGAAGATGATCGAGGAATCTCCGTCTGTCGCTCTGTCGGAGGATCTGCGGAAACGAATGGGAGACGCGGCTGTGAAGGCGGCGAAGGCGGCGGGCTATCAGAATGCCGGGACCATAGAATTCCTTCTGGAAAAGAGCGGAAACTTTTATTTCATGGAGATGAACACCCGTATCCAGGTGGAGCATCCGGTGACGGAATGGGTGACGGGGATCGACCTGATCAAAGAGCAGATCCGGATCGCGTCCGGCAAGAAGCTTTCTTATACACAGGAGGATATTCAGCTGACCGGCCATGCCATCGAGTGCCGGATCAATGCGGAGAACCCGGCAAAGGGCTTCCGTCCGTCCCCGGGAACCATTACAGACATGTATCTGCCGGGCGGCAAGGGGATACGGATTGATTCCGCCATCTACAGCGGATACAGCATACCGCCGTATTATGATTCCATGGTGGCGAAGCTCATCGTGTGGGCGAAGAACCGCCGGGAAGCCGTACGGAAGATGCAGAGCGCGCTGGGTGAAGTGATCATCGAAGGAATTGATACCAATGTAGACTATCAGTATGAGATCCTGAACCGGCCGGATTATCTCTCCGGAGATATAGACATCGAGTTTATCGCGGAAAATGAAGAGGCGCTTAAGGCGGCGCTGCAGCAATATAGGCAGTAAGAAATAGAGGATATAATATGAAGCTGGATAATGTATTTAAGAAGACCAGGCTTTCGTCTGGGAGAAAAGGATATATATCGTTAAACTCCGCAAGGCCGGAGGTGCCGGAGGGTCTCTTGCGGAAATGTAATAAATGCGGCAGTGCGATCATTGCGGAGGACGTGAAGAATGATTATTATATCTGTCCAAAATGCGGAGGATATTTCCGCGTGCATGCATACCGCCGGATCCAGATGGTGACAGACGCGGGTACATTCGAGGAATGGGACCGGGGGCTTGCAACGAGGAATCCGCTGGAATACAAGGGGTATGAAGAGAAGCTGCGTACGCTTCAGGAGAAGACGGGGCTTGACGAGGCGGTGGTCACAGGAAGGGCGCGTATTGACGGGACAGAAGTCGTCTTAGGTGTCTGTGACGGACGCTTTCTGATGGCGAGCATGGGCGAAGTGGTAGGAGAGAAGATTGCCAGAGCCGTAGAACGGGCGACGCAGGAACGTCTGCCGGTGATCTTATTTGCCTGCTCCGGCGGGGCAAGGATGCAGGAGGGGATCGTTTCCCTGATGCAGATGGCGAAGACTTCCGCGGCATTGAAGCGGCACAGTGACGCGGGGCTTCTGTATATCAGCGTGCTGACAGATCCGACCACCGGCGGTGTGACGGCAAGTTTCGCCATGTTAGGAGATGTGATCCTTGCAGAGCCGAAGGCGTTGATCGGATTCGCGGGGCCAAGGGTGATCGAGCAGACCATTCGGCAGAAGCTGCCCAAGGGATTCCAGCGTTCGGAATTTCTTCTGGAGCATGGATTTATAGACGGGATCGTGGAGCGTCCGCAGATGAAGCAGACACTGTCCCAGATCCTGATGCTGCATAAGGAAGAAAGAGGCGTTTCTTTGGAGAGCGCCGCCTGGGAGAGCGCAGAGAGATCAACGGAAGGCCGTGAGGCCGGAAAACTGTCTGTCAGTAACCGGCTTGCGTCAGGCTGGGACCGCGTCCTGCTCTCAAGGATGAACGACCGTCCTGTGGGAAGCGATTATATCCGTGAATTATTTACTGATTTTATCGAATTTCATGGAGACCGGTATTATGCGGACGACAAGGCGATCATCGGAGGCGTGGCGCTGTTTAGGGGGATGCCGGTGACTGTGATCGCACAGGCGAAGGGGACGAACACCAAGGAGAATATCGAACGTAACTTCGGTATGCCGTCTCCCGACGGATACCGGAAAGCCCTGCGGCTGATGAAGCAGGCGGAGAAATTTCACCGTCCGGTCATCTGTTTTGTAGATACGCCGGGAGCCTTCTGCGGATTAGAAGCAGAGGAACGGGGGCAGGGAGAAGCCATTGCGCGGAATATCTATGAGATGTCCGGGCTTCGGGTGCCGGTTCTGTCTGTTATCATCGGAGAAGGCGGAAGCGGCGGCGCGCTTGCCATGGCTACGGCAGACGAGGTGTGGATGCTTGAGAACTCCATCTACTCCATTCTGTCTCCGGAAGGATTCGCAAGTATCCTGTGGAAAGACAGCTCGAAAGCCGAGGAAGCGGCGGGTGTGATGCGGCTTACGGCAGAGGATCTGTACCGTATGGGAATCGTAGAAGAGGTAATTGCCGAGCCGGCTCCTTATACGATCGAGAATCTGAAAGAAGTTACACGCGTACTGGAGAGCAAGATGGAACATTTCTTGAGCCGGTATGGGAACATGTCCAAAGAAGAGCTTGCACAGCGCCGTTATGACAGGTTCCGCAGGATGTAACAAGTATAGAATATGAATTCAGGAGAATGATAATGAGCATACATCCATTGAAAATAGGAAATATAGAAGTAAGTGTTCCGGTGATCCAGGGCGGGATGGGAGTAGGCATCAGCCTTGGCAGTCTTGCCGGAGCAGTTGCAAAGGAGGGCGGCATAGGAGTGATCTCTGCCGCTCAGATTGGTTTTCGAGAGCCGGACTTTGACACGAATACCAAAGAAGCGAACTTAAGAGCCATCAAAAAAGAGTATGAGAAGGCGCGGGCGATCGCGCCGGAAGGAATCATAGGCTTCAATCTCATGGTGGCTATGCGCCATTATGAAGCGTATGTCAGTGCGGCGATCGATGCAGGAGCGGACATTATCATCTCCGGGGCGGGGCTTCCTATGGATCTGCCGAAGATTGCCGGAGGATCAGACGTGAAGCTTGCCCCCATCGTATCTACGGAGAAATCCGCCAGGGTGATCTTGAAATACTGGGGCAAGAAATACAGACGTATGCCGGATCTTCTTGTGATCGAAGGACCGAAGGCAGGAGGACACCTGGGATTTACGAAGGAGCAGCTTGCAGAGTACGGATCGGAGGGGACGTATGAACAGGAGGTCGGTAAGATCCTCAAGGCAGTCAGGCAATATGAGGAACAGTTTGTATGCAGGATCCCCACAGCCCTTGGCGGCGGCATCGAGAACAGAAGCCAGGCGGCGCGCGCGTTTTCTCTCGGAGTGGACGCCATACAGGTTGCCACGAGATTTGTCACGACAGAAGAGTGCGACGCGGATATCCGTTACAAGGAAGCCTATCTCCATGCGGATGAGGCGGATATCGCGATCGTAAAGAGCCCTGTGGGGATGCCGGGGCGGGCGATCATGAATCCCTTCATGAAGAAGGTCATGGCAGGGGAGCAGATCCCCCACAGTCCATGCCACAGATGCCTGCACCAATGCGATCCGGCAGAGATCCCATATTGTATCACGGACGCGTTGATCCATGCGGCAAAGGGAGAGACGGACGAGGCATTGTTATTTTGCGGCGCATATGCATATAAGGCAGAACGTCTGGAAACAGTAAAAGAAGTTATTGATTCTTTGATCGGAGAGAGAGTATAATAGAAGGCGGTAAGGAACGGTAAGGAGGTGAATGGAAATGGAAGAGGCATATATCACGATCAATAATGTTCTGGTGAATCTGATCAATGAGATCTGGGAGCTTGAAGAGAAGGCGATCATTACAGAAGAATTCGGGGATCTGACCAATAACGATATGCATGTGATCGAAGCGGTCGGCACAGGCGATGGCAAGAATATGTCCTCCATTGCCAGGAAACTGAATATAACGGTAGGTTCGCTCACAACGGCGATGAACAGTCTGGTGAATAAGAAGTATGTGGAGCGCCGCAGGAGTGAAGAGGACCGCCGGGTGGTGTTTGTGAAGCTGACGCCCAAGGGGGTCAGGGCTTACAGGCATCATGAAGATTATCACAGACAGATGACGCAGGCTGTGGTGGATAAACTGGATGAGAAGGAGATGCCGGTGCTGCTAAAGACTTTGGATGCGTTGTCGGAATTCTTTGCCGGATATAGCCAGATCAAGTCGTGATCTATTTCGTTGGATCAGGAAGGAATAGCAACGGAAAGAAGGAGGAGACGCCATGTATGAAGAAGAGGTAAGAAGACTGCAGGAGATCATCGACGACAGCAGTCAGATCGTATTCTTTGGCGGAGCCGGAGTGTCCACAGAGAGCGATATCCCGGATTTCAGGAGTGCGGACGGCCTGTATCAGCAGAAATACAAGTATTCGCCGGAGCAGATCGTAAGTCACAGCTTCTTTGTGCAGAACACGGAAGGCTTCTATGAGTTTTACAAGGATAAGATGATGTTTCTGGATGCGTTGCCCAATCAGGCGCACCAAAAGCTTGCAAAACTTGAGGAGGCGGGGAAGCTTACCGCAGTGATCACACAGAATATCGACGGGCTTCACCAGGCTGCGGGCAGTAAGAACGTGTTGGAGCTGCATGGAAGCATTCACCGAAACTACTGCCAGAAGTGCGGGAAATTCTACGATGCCGCCTATGTGAAGGGCTCTGAAGGAATCCCCAAGTGCAGCTGCGGCGGGAGGATCAAGCCGGACGTGGTCTTATATGAAGAAGGGTTGGATCCTGACGTGATCCGGAAGAGCATTGAGGCGATCAGCCGGGCGGATACGCTGATCATCGGGGGAACGTCTCTTGTGGTTTATCCCGCGGCAGGGTTTATTGATCATTTCCGGGGAAAGCATCTGGTGGTGATCAATAAGAGTGCGACAGCGAGAGAGGTTGGAGCAGAACTCAGTATTGCGGCGCCGATCGGAGAGGTATTGGGGCGGATTGTTGTGAAATAGTACGGTTTCTATGGTATTTTCAGATCAACTGGTATATAATAGAGAAGATTTGGGATACTATTTACGGCAGAGTCCCAAGATTGTTACATCATAATGAACATATTAAGAAAGGAACAGGTGATTCAAGATGCAGAAATATGTATGCGAACCATGCGGATATGTATATGATCCTGAAGTCGGCGATCCGGACGGCGGGATCGAGCCGGGAACAGCTTTTGAGGATATTCCGGAGGACTGGGTATGCCCGATCTGCGGAATGGGGAAGGAAGTATTTGCACCGGAAGAGTAGGAAAAAAGGCTGCTGCAAGAGCATTTGGTTCTTGCAGCAGCCTTTTTTAGTTGATTCTTTAACGGCTGTTTTCTATGAAAGATTCGATTTCTTCAATGGTCTTCGGAATCTTCCCGGATAATACTTCACAGCCATCCTTCGTTACAAGAAGGGTATCCTCGATACGGATGCCAAGTTTCAGGTCGTCAAAATACAGCCCCGGTTCCAGGGTGAACATCATGTCCTCTTCAAGCGGGGCGTTATCATTGCCTACGTCATGCGTGTAAAGCCCGATATAGTGTCCGGAACCATGGAAATAGTATTTGGAGATGTCCTCTGGTTTTTCAATATATCCAAGCCGGACCAGTTCGTCAGCCATCACAGATTTACTCAGCTCCTGGAGCTCGTTCTTTGGTTTCCCCGGCTTGGAGGCGGCGATGGCAGCGTCCAGGCCTTTCAGGACCACGTTATAGAGTATCGCCTGTTCTTCGGTAAATTTCCCGTTCACAGGGAAGGTTCTGCTGACGTCGGAAGCATAGTACCCCCATTCGGCGCCCAGGTCGAAGAGGATCATGTCCCCGTCCTGCATCTTGCAGTCATTGCGTTCGTAATGCATACAGCAGGCGTTGATCCCCGATGCCGCAATGGTGGGAAACGCGTGGCGGGCATTCATGGATTTCAGCGTATAGTCGAAATGTGCTTCGATCTCATACTCATACATTTCCGGACGCAGATGAGAGAGGATGTTCTCCACGCCTTTGGCGGTGATATCGCATGCTTTTCGGTGCATGGCGATCTCTTCTTTTGTCTTCACCTGGCGGATCAGGGCAAGATCGTGAAATGTATTATGAAGGGCCAGTGTCGGGTCGTATTCATGGATGCGGGCGGCAAAATGCTGCGCTTCGTTCCTGGCATATGGTCCTTCCCAGTTGGCAATGTCGATATAGACGCGGCGGATCCGGTCGGGACTTCTGAAAAAAGGAATGGATTCTTCAAATTTTTCCAGATATTCCACGTTTTCGATGCCGGTCTCTTCTTTTACACTTTCTTTTGTGTAGAACCTGCCAAGCCACCTTTTGGCGTTTTCATCCGGGTGGTCTATGAAGAGGTCTTCGCGGATCTTGCCGGAAGCCTTCGTTATCATGAGCACGGCTTTTGGCTCCGTGAATCCGGTCAGGTAATAGAAGTTCGCGTAGGGGGTGAAGTGGTGTTTGCCGTCGCCGCGGTCTTCTTTTTCTCTGCCGCAGAAGACGAACCCTACGGATTCGTCTTCTAACAGGCCGGCATATAATTTTCTTCTTGATGCATGAAAATCTTTACTGAGCATACAATATGTCTCCTTTATCTGCAATCTTTTACTCTGCGTATCCGTTCGGATTCTGTGACTGCCATCTCCAGGTATCTTCACACATTTTATCCAGTCCGCGCTCTGCCTTCCAGCCAAGTACTTTGGCGGCTTTGGCAGGATCGGCATAGCACATGGCGATATCGCCTTCTCTTCTTGGTTTGATCTCGTAAGGGATCTCTTTTTTGCATGCTTTTCCGAATGCTTTTGCCATATCGAGAACGGAATATCCGACGCCGGTACCGAGGTTGATCACGTCAAGCCCAGGATTGGTGAGGATATAGTCGATCGCCTTCACATGTCCGATCGCAAGATCTACGACATGGATATAGTCGCGGACGCCGGTGCCGTCCGGAGTGTCATAATCGTCGCCGAATACGCCTAATTTTGCTAATTTGCCGACGGCAACCTGGGAAATATACGGCATCAGGTTATTCGGAATACCCTTCGGGTCTTCGCCGATACGGCCGCTTTCGTGAGCGCCTACCGGATTGAAGTAACGGAGCAGGATCACGTTCCATTCCGGATCTGATTTCTGCAGGTCGGTCATGATCTGTTCCATCATAGATTTGGTCCAGCCGTATGGGTTGGTGCACTGGCCTTTGGGGCAGTCTTCGGTGATCGGTATGATTTCCGGGTTTCCGTATACGGTAGCGGAAGAGCTGAAGACGATTTTCTTCACATTTGCATCGCGCATCACATTCATCAGTGTAAGTGTCCCGGTAATGTTGTTCTGATAGTATTCCAGAGGCTTCTGTACGGATTCACCGACAGCTTTCAGGGCGGCGCAATGAATGACTGCGTCGATGGACTCCTTCCGGAACAGTTCTGTTAAGGAAGCGGCGTCACAGACATCGCCCTCGTAGAACGCTATTTTCTTCCCGGTAAGTTCTTCGACTCTTTTCAGGGATTCTTTTGAAGAATTAGAAAGGTTGTCATATACGGTTACCTGGTATCCCTGGTTCAGAAGCTCCAAAGCTGTATGGCTGCCGATGTAGCCGGCGCCTCCGGTGATTAAGATATTTGCCATAATTAGATCCTCCTTTTATTCGGTTGTTTCAGATATTTGTTGAAATGCTTTCTGATTATTATCATATTGCATAAAAGAGGGAAAAGCAATAAGCATATTGGATAAAAATATAAAGATATTGCTGTTACGGTATGTGGAAGCCAAGAGTGACGGGTTATTGAGAAAAACAATGAATACAACGATATATATGAATAAACAATTAGACACTGACATACAGGAACGTTTATACTTTATAAATAGGTTATATTATAATCGCTGCATCAAAACATGTGGACGATTGGAGCGTCTATAGGGGATTGTTTTGGCGGATCGTGTATGAGTATGTGAGAGGGAAGGAGGAGGAAGCGGAAAAATGGGTGATATAGCGATCAAGAATATATCTTTTTCATATGAAGAGGGCGGGAAAGTTATCTTGAAAGATATTGATACGCGGATTCATGCGGGGGAGTTTGTATGTGTTCTTGGTCAGTCAGGATGTGGGAAGAGTACGCTGCTTCGGTTGATTGCCGGGTTGGAGAGCCCTACTGCCGGAGAATTGTCGATCGACGGAGCAAAAGTGGATGGGGCAAGCTTGCAGCGTGGCGTGGTTTTTCAGGATTATGGGTTATTTCCGTGGATGACGGCGGGCGAAAATATTATATTGGCATTAAAGCAGCGGTTTCCGGAAAGGTCAAAACAGGAGCTTAAGAAGATCGCGGTGGATATGCTGAAAAGAGTAGGGCTTGAAGACAGTGTTTTCGGAAAACTTCCGAAGGAATTGTCAGGCGGTATGAAACAGCGGTGCGCTATTGCGCAGGCATTCAGTATTGATCCGCCGGTTTTGCTGATGGACGAGCCGTTTGGCGCGTTGGATGCGGTGACACGGACGCGGCTTCAGGATCTTGTGTTGGAATTATGGGCACAGGGAGAACCCAAAAAGACGGTTTTATTTGTTACGCATGATGTGGACGAAGCAATGCTTCTTGCGAATCGGCTGTTGGTATTGGGGCAGTCGCCAAGTAATATTATCTATGACTGTGTGATCCCGGATGAGAAGCGTCCGACCAGAGAATCCCAGTTTGAAGATCCGGAGTTCTTAAAGATGCGTACAGAGCTGATCAGGCAGATCAATAAGGATGTAGCAAGTCATGTTGAAAAGACTATGTAAACAAATCATGTATTTGAAGTTTGAAGAAGGAGAAAGATTATGAAAAGAAGAATTCTAGCTATGCTTCTGGCAGCAACTATGGTATTGGGTTTGACGGCATGTGGAGGGCAGGGAAGCGACTCATCCGGCACGGAGAAGAAGGAAGAAAGCGCTGACAACAATGCAGACGCAGGAGACGGCGCGGATGACGATGCGCCGGAACAGAGTGTTGTGAAATGGAACTGTGGGACAAGCGGTAATGTACTTCTTACGATCGCGGAAGATAAGGGCTATCTGGAAGACGAAGGGATCACGATCGAATATGTTCAGGCGAATGCCAATGCGGATGCTATGACGCTTCTGGCTACCGGTAAAGTAGATGTTGTATCCAACTCAGGAACGAGTAATCCGCTTCAGCAGATCGCGTCCGGCGTAGATCTGACGATCTTCGGAGGGCATATGGTAGAAGGGTGTATGCCTGTTGTGGCTAAGAAGGGGGCAGAGTGGAACGGTATCGAGTCCTTTATCGGTAAAAAGGTTGCGGTGAATCCGAGTTATTTTGCATTTACAGGAGCTGTTATGGATCTTGGATATGACAATCCGCTTGAGGTTGTGGACTGGGAGATCTATACGGATTATAATGATGCTTTGGCTGCCGTGACACGAGGAGATGTGGAATACGCGCTTATGGGTACCGGACAGAATCTTTCGGTGCAGGAGATGGCGGCAAATGGTGAGATCGATATCGTAAGTTATCAGAGCGAGATCATGGAGAATTATTCCTGCTGCCGTATGGAGGCGCAGACGAAATGGGTGAATGACAACCCGAATACAGTAAAGGCTGTGATCAGAGCCCTGCTGCGTGCACAGGCTTACTATGAGGATAACAAAGACGAGGCAGTCAAATTACATGCTGAGAAGATCGAAGCCACGGAAGAATATGTGGCGGCATATATGTTAGATGACGAGCATTATTTTGTAAGTGTGGATCCGCTTAAGAATTCTGTGATCCGCGCGTGGGAGATTCTTGATAAAACAGGTTTTTTGGATGAAAAAGCAAAAGAGATCAATATAGAGGATCATCTGAATACGGCTTTATATGAAGAAGCGCTTACAGAGGCGGCGGAGCTTTATGGTGACGAATCTCCGGAATTTTACGAAGGAGCAAAGGCTTTCTTTGAAGAAAATGATAAATAAGGCAAGTATCTAAGGAGGCGGTGCATGAATAAAGTTGCGGCATTTATAAAAAAATACTGGATCACATTCTGTATATTCGCCGGATTAGTATTTCTTTATATCATTGTGACAGAAAAAGAGCTTGTGAATCCGTATTTGTTCCCGTCGACAGATGCGATCAAAAAGGCTTTTGCCGACAGTAAGGACATGATGATGGGAAATATGCTGGCTTCATTTAAACTATTGCTCCCGTCAATAATCGTTTCGCTGATCATTGCGTTGCTTCTTGGTACTATTATGGGAATGAATAAGCGGATCCGTGAAGTTCTGCATCCGGTGATCTATGCGTTCAGCGTGATCCCATCCATTCTTCTGTCGCCGTTCGTCTTGTTGTTGGCGCCGGATCTGTTCACAGCGTCGGTGTTTTTGATCGTCTATAATATTGTGTGGGCGACTTTGTTTGCAACGATTACGGGTATTATGACGATTGACAAGAGATATCTGGATAAGGCGGCTACCCTGGAGCTTAGAGGGTTTAAGCTGTTAACGAAGGTGATACTTCCGGCGGCAAGTCCTTCTATCCTTGCCGGATTTGTGAATTCACTCAGAAGTTCTTTTGTAATGCTTGTATATGCAGAGATGTACGGGGCAGGGGAAGGAATGGGATATTTTGTAAAGAAATACGCCGAATTGGGAATTTTTGCAAATACCTGGGTTGGTTTTGTGTTCATGGTGATCGTGCTGGTGATCGTGATGCAGTTGTTTGAACTGCTTAAGAAATATCTCCTGAAATGGACGATGGATTAAAGGATCAGTTGTTGATTCTGACAGTATAGGTTCGTAACAGAAATAGCGTAGCAATGAAGGGATTATTGTCATTGTCTACGCTATTTTATTGATTTATTGTGGAATTAATGTAATAATATATCAATAAGATAGAAGCGGGGATCCTGTTATCCATGCTTCTTGGATGGATGTTCAGATGAATGGATGTTTATTATTATAGAAACGAAAGGAATGTAAGATAAATGAAAATATATGAGATCATATTCAGCCCTACAGGGGGCACAAAGAAAGTTGCAGATATCATCTCCGCAGGAGTCGGGGCAGACAGTATATGCATAGATCTGACGGATAAGGATTTTGACTTTGCCTCCGTGGCGTTCGGAGAGGAAGATGTCTGTATCGCGGCGCTTCCTTCTTATGGGGGAAGGATTCCCCGTATTGCAGGCGAGAGGTTAAAGCAGATGAAAGGGAATCGGGCGCGTGTGATCTCTGTCACGGTGTATGGGAACCGCGCCTATGATGATACGATGCTGGAATTGCAGGATGTTCTGTCGGAAGCCGGTTTTTGCCCGGTTGCGGCGATCGCAGCCGTGGCGGAACATTCGATCATGCATCAGTTCGCGGCAGGACGCCCGGATGCGGAGGATAGAAAGGAACTGGCTGGCTTTGCGGACAGGATCCGGAGAGAGATCCAGGCGGGCGGTCTTAGGAATGTTCCCGCGGTTCCCGGTAACAGGCCGTATCGTACATACGGCGGTGTGCCGATGAAGCCGCGGTCAGGCAGGTCCTGTACGAAATGCAAAGTCTGTGCTGCGAAGTGTCCGGTGGGCGCGATCCCTGCGGATATGCCCATGAGTACGGATCACGACAGATGTATTACATGCATGCGCTGTATCAAAGTATGCCCGCAGAAGAACCGCAGTGTCAGCAAGGTGTTGGTTGCGGCGGGAGCACAGAAGCTTAAGAAAGCATGTAAGGATAGAAAGAAGAACGAATTGTTTTGGGGATAGGTGTATGAAGAATCGTTTGGAAGAGCTGCGCAGGCAGCAGGGGATCCGGCAGGAAGAGCTGGCTGCGGCGCTTAGGGTGTCGCGCCAGACGATTGGATCTTTGGAGAATGGAAGGTACAACCCGTCGATCATACTGGCGTTTAGGATCGCCAGATATTTTGGGATGCGCATTGAGGATATTTTTATCTATGAAGAAGAGTGAAGAAGAACAAAAAAGCAGGTGGTTTACCACCTGCTTTTTTGGTTCAAACATACCCCGTATATGAGGGGAGTGTGCCGGAGAGATCTTTTCAAGAAATATATTTCGTGGATTACAAAATGCAGAAAAAAAATTTTATTTAAGGAGGAAGTATTATGAAACTCAGAACAGTAGCGAAGAAGGCATTTTCCGCAGCTATAGCAGGTACGTTGGTTTTATCACTGGCAGCATGCGGCGGCGGCAGCGGCAACGGAGATTCCGGAAGCGAGAGCAGCGGCAGCGGGGATTCCGGCAGTGAGAGCAGCGGCGACGGCGTAACCTTGAAATTCCAGCAATGGTGGGGCGCAGAGCTTCCGGAAGGGTACTTAGATGAGATCGTTGAGAATTATGAGAAAGAGACCGGCGTTAAGGTAGAACTGCTTACGGCGCCGTGGGCAGATACCAAGACTGCGATCACTGCGGGTGCGACGAATAATACGATCGCAGATATCATCAGTGTGGACGGCGCCTGGCTTTCCGAGTTCGTAGACATGGGGATCCTGGCAGATGTTGAGGCGGCAGGCTTTGATACCGGCCTTGCGAGTGATGTGTGGGAAGTGGACGGAACGAAGTATGTAATTCCGGTCAATAATTTTGCATATCCGATGTATGTGAACATGGACATCCTGAAGGATGCTGAGGTTGCAGAGATTCCTACAAACTGGACAGAGTTGAAGGATGCATGCAAGAAGATCGCAGACAAGGGACATTCTGCATTTGCGCTGAACCTTGGTACGACCAATGCAAACGGGATCCAGAACGTATTCGGCGGAACCGGATGGGCGTCAGGGATCAAGCTGAAAGACGACAGCGGCGCGTATAAGACAGGGGGGAATGAGGAGCTTGCGGAATTGGCAGAGTTATTTAAGCAGCTGTATGACGACGGTTCTTTATATCCGGGCATGAGCACACTGGAAGAGTCAGAGATGACAAGTAACTTTGCAGCGGGCAACTGTGCGTTTACTCTTGCGTCCGCAGCTACCATGAGCCAGTTCGCAGACCTTAATTTTGAGGCGGTTACGGTTCCTTCAAAGGATGGATATACAGATAAGAAGGGAATCTGCTATGCAAGCTGGGCGGTTGGTATCTCAGAAGCCAGCGAGAACAAAGAAGAGGCGGCAAAGTTTGTGAATTACCTTCTTGGCGGTATTGACGGAAAAGACGGCTCTGTTGCGGCAGGATTAGCGGCTACTATGTCCGCGTTCCCGAACAGCACGGTTGCTGAGCCGGATTACAGCGATGCGCCGGAGCAGTTCCAGTCATTCTATGAGCTGTACAAAGAGGGTTATGTGATCAATGAGTATATTGGGCTGCCGAATGCTTCTGACGTTATGACCTCCATGACAAATGATCTGGTGTTATATCTGGAAGGCGATCTGGAATGTAATGCAATGTTGAAAAATTGGCAGGGTTATCTTGACGAAGCTGGTAAATAGGTTTATTTAGAAGGGGGGAGTCAGATGTTGGCTTCCCCTTCTGAATCATAGATTTCTTTGGAGTAGGAGGGATTGGATTTGAAAATATTAGGAAAGAGGACGGCTCCATACAGATATCTGCTCCCAACCTTGGCATTGATGATCATATTTTTAGTTGTGCCGATCTGTATGGTGGTCAGATACTCTTTTTTGGATAAGGCTGTCGTTTCAAAGACTCCGTCTTTTGTGGGGGTGGGGAATTATACAGAATTATTTGCAGACAGCGCGTTCTGGAATGCTGCGTCTAATACCATCATCTTTGTGGTGGTCAGTGTGGTTGCGCATCTTGTGATCGGAATGATCTTCGCGATGCTGTTGAATTCCAAGTATTTTACGATCACGACGAAGACGATCGCGCGTGTTGTGTACATTCTGCCATGGGTATTCACGGCGTCTGTCGTAGCGATCCTGTGGAAGCTTATGTTACAGCCGTCTGGTATCATTAATTATCTGCTGGAATTTTTGCCGAATGTATCGAGGAATTCGGAATGGCTGAGTAATAAGGATCTTGCGCTTACCGTGATCTGTTTCATTAATATCTGGTGCGGGTATCCGTTTTATATGATCAGTATCCTTGCGGGACTGCAGGGGATCTCAGGAGATCTGTATGAAAGTGCGGCGATCGACGGCGCGACTATGACCAAGAGTTTTCTCCATATTACGATCCCGCAGTTAAAGCCGATCCTGATCAGTATCGCGATGCTGGACTTTATCTGGACATTACAGTCCTTTAACGTGATCTGGATGCTGACGGGAGGCGGTCCGGTCAATAAGACGGAGACCTTGAGTATCTACATATATAAACTGGCGTTCCAGAAGCTTGATTATAGTATGGCGGGCACGGCGGCTACGGTTCTTCTGGTCGTGTGTGTGATCATAGCGATTTTCTATGTAAAACAGCAGAAGAAAGTGAGGGAATAGAATATGGTTGGCAGTTATAAGAAATCAATGAAAGTTTTACTTTCTATTCTTCTGATTTTGGGCGGCTTATTCGCGGGGTTCCCGATCGTCTGGATGATCTGCTCTTCGCTGAAGGATAACTCGGCGATCTTTTCATGGCCGCCAAGGTTTTTTGACGAGACGGCAAGTCTTTCTTCTTACATAGCGGTGCTCACGGATTCGGCAAAGGTGCGTTTCTTTGTCAACAGTTATATCGTGGCGGCTTCCGTTGTACTGATCACGCTGTTTGTGGGGATCCTTGCGGCTTATGCGTTCAGCCGTTTTGATTTCCCGGGAAAGGGGATCTTTAATTCGCTGATCGTCAGCGTGCAGGCGATCCCGCCTATCGTACTGTTGATCCCGTATATGGGGATGATCGTTGCGATGAAGCTGTTCAATACGTATTTTGCGCTGATCCTTACTTATCTGGTGACGACGCTTCCATACTGTATCCTGATGATGACCGGGTATTTCAACACTCTGTCAAGGGAGTTGGACGAGGCGGTCATGATCGACGGCGGATCCCGCTGGAGAGCGCTTTGGGGCGTGCTGGTGCCCATCTCCCTGCCGGGAATGGTTTCGGTAGGAATGTATACGTTCATGCAGGCATGGAATGAATATTTATTTGCACTTGCTTTGACGCAGACTACGGAGATGCGGACGGTCCCCATCGGTATCAACCTGCTGATGGGGCAGCATGCATATGACTGGAGTCAGATGATGGCGATGAGTGTATTAGGTTCTATCCCGGTACTGATCTTCTTTATCTTCTTCCAGAAGTATTTTATCGCCGGTATGTCGTCCGGCGGCGTAAAGGGTTAGAGCCAGACAGCAAATGAGACATAAGGAGACTTGGGGATGAGTGAAAGAATTGCCATGGGATTTCATACATGCGTGGATTATGAACTTGTATGGGATACAACGGTTGTAGAAGAACAGATTAAAGCATTTGATATTCGGGCGGATGAGCTTCGGATGGATATAGAAGTGGATTCGGAGAGGGCGATCTGGATCGTCTGCCTTGCGCACTTTAAGGAAGGCATCGGGGGCGAGGCAGTCCCCTTAGATCCGGAGGATTGTGAACGCTTCGCAAAACATTTTGAGTACAAGGTGACTCTTGGAGGAACGGCGACGCGGGCGGCGATCCTCCTGGATCGTCTGGGATACGGCACCTTGCTGCAGACGAGCTGTTACAATGAGCATGTCAGACGTCTGATGCCCGGGAGCGTGCGTGCTTTGCCGGGAGTGGACAAAGACCATAACAAGGTGTATCCGCATGTTGTTCTGCAATGTGGCGGCGGGGTAAGGATCCATGCGAACGATATCGACTTTGTAACGCCAAGAGAGAACCGGATCATGGTGTCAAGGGACGCCGACAGCCTGAACATCCCGATCTTGCCGGAGGAATTCGGGAAGATGATCACAGATGTGGATGTATTTCTGCTTGGATGTTTCAGCGAGGTGATCGACAAGGATGTGCTTTGGGGATGTATGGAAAAGACACGGGCGTTATTGGCACATCTGAAGGAAGGTGCGGTAGTGGTGCTGGAAGACGGCTGTTATGTCAGGAAGGAATTCCGTTATTATGTGCATGAGCAGCTTAGGGCGGTCATAGATGTACTGAGTATGAATGAGGATGAGCTGCAGGATTATATCGGCAGAAGGATCAATATCCTGGATCCGCAGGCGGTAAAGGATGCGCTTGAGAAAGTCCGTGAAAGTACGGGGGTTAAGACGTTGATCGTACATTCCGCCGCATGGGCGCTGGCATATGGAGAACATGCAGGCGATATGCGCAGGGCGTTAGAGGGCGGCAGTATCGCGGCGTCAACACGGTTCCGTATGGGGGACGGCTTTACGATCCAAGACTATGAGGCTACGAAGAAGATAAAAGACAAGGAAGAAGGGATCTTGTTCGGCGAAGAGCTGGGCAGGATGCTGGGCGAAAGGATCTGTTGTATTCCGGCAAAGGATCTAAGCTTTGTGGAACACCCGACTGTGGTCGGGCTTGGGGATACTTTTGCGGGAGGACTCCTTATGGGGCTTCTCCGTTAAGACGGGCAAGTACTCCGTCTGTTCAGAGACAGAAGTCTTTTTTGTGCAGGCGGGAGGCAAGGGATTGACAGAAATGAAGGAGGAGAGATTATGTACGAAAAGGTAGGAAATATTTTAAAAACGGCAAAAGAGAGTAATACGGCTGCGATCGCATTTATCTGTATGGATTATGTGATGGCGCGGACTGTGGTTTATGCGGCAGAGGCGACGAATACGCCGGCGATCGTCATGCTGTTCCCGGAGCATGTGACGATCCAGCACACAACCGGATTCGAGAAATATGCCGCGATGGTGAAGGAGCTTGCCGGGGAGGTAAAAGTCCCGATCGGTCTGCATTGTGACCATGATTACAGCTGCGAGGCGATCATGAGGACGATCCGCGCGGGATTTGGGTCTGTGATGATGGATGGTTCTATGAACGACCTGAATACCAATATTGCGGTGACGAAAAAGGTGGTGGATGCGGCTCACGAGACAGGCGTCTTCGTGGAAGGCGAGATCGGACATGTAGGGACGGCGGCAGACGCGGACAATGATAAGACCGACCTGTATACGAAACCGGAGGCGGCAGAGAAATTCTGCAGAGAGTCCGGGGTAGATTCCCTGGCGATCTCCATCGGAAACGCACATGGCGAGTACCGCGACACGCCGCATCTGGATATCCGTCGCCTGGAAGACATCCACGCGGCGACCAGTGTGCCGCTGGTACTCCACGGAGGAAGCGGGATTCCGGACGATCAGCTGCTTGTAGCCTTCTCAAAAGGGATCAACAAGTTTAACCTGGGAACAGAATTCCTTGGAAAATATTTCCAGGCAGTATCGGCGTTTACAGCTGAAAATGCGAAGAATCCGGATCCGGTTAAGATCATCAACATGCCTGAATCTGTACAGGCAAAACTGCAGCCCTACGTGGAAGGACGCATGAGGACTTTGTGTAAATTCTAATCCATTTGTATCCCTTTAAAACGGCTGTTTTTCTGTTGTATGTAAATAAAAGCTTATGGTATCATACATATAAGAGGTGTGGATGAATGAAGAGTGAAGTACAGAAAACAGTGTTAGAGACGATTGATGAGATGTATGATGAGATATTCCAGGCAGAGAGGAAAGTGGCGGATTTTGTCAGAAAGAATCCGGAACTGGTCGTGAATGCGAATGTGTCTGAGCTTGCGAATTACAGCGGAGTCAGTGATGCGACGGTAGTCCGTATGTGCAAGCATCTGGGATATGAGGGATATTATCAGATGAAGATCTGTCTGTCCGGAGATCTGGGAGGAACCGGGATCCTGTTAGGGAGACGGAATTCCTCGGATACGAAGACGGATTATTTCCGGGATATTGCAGAGGGGATCCTGCAGACGGAAGCTGCAGTAGACGAAACGGTTTTCAACGAGAGTGCGGAGCTGATCAAGAACAGTACGATGGTGCATCTGGTGGGAGTCGGAAATACAAGCCCGGTGTGCCTGTACTGCGGCTTTCGGCTTGAGCGCATCGGGATACGCTGTACCTATGATGCTTTGCCGGAGTATTATATGAACCATATCAGCCTTGCGCCGCCCACGGATGTGGTGCTTGCCATCTCCTGGTCCGGAACGACAAGGAATGTGGTGAGCGCGCTGAAGCTTGCAAGGGAAAAGGGGCTTAAGTCGGTGGCGGTCACCGCCTACCAGAGGTCGCCTGTGTCTGCTTCGGCAGATTATCTGCTGCTGTCTGCGCTTGAGAATGGAGAGAACGGCAGGATGTCCCAGTATTCCCGCATGAATGAGATGGCGGTTATGGAGGCTCTGATCCAGGCGGTCGCGGGAGGGAAAGAAGAGATATCCGAACCGGAGATGTGGCTGTCGGAGTTGAAGTATTAAGGTAACAGCGAAGCCGGAAAGCAGAACTGTTGCATATTAAGAAATTTTATTTTGCGAAAATCTTGACATAAGCGTATAAGTGAACTAAAATACTTTTGTAAAAAAATTTTATTTTTTGGAGGAATGAACTATGTTAATGAATATGAAGGACATTTTAGCGGTAGCCAAGGAAAACAGATTTGCGCTTCCGGCGTTTAATATCAGCGATTATTCTATGTTTCTTGGGATCATGGATGTGTGTGAAGAGACGAATTCGCCGGTGATCATCGAGATACATCCGGATGAGCTGAGCTTTATCGGACAGGAGATGGTGGCTGCGATCAAGGAAAAGGCTTATCGTTCACCGGTTCCGGTATGTATTCACCTGGATCACTGCGGAGACTTTGGGAAGATCATCTGGGCGATCCAGAGCGGTTTCACTTCCGTTATGTTTGACGGGGCAGAGCTTTCTTTTGAAGAGAATATCGCAGGAACAAAGAAGGTTGTGGAAGCTGCGCATCCGGTCAATGTCTCTGTAGAAGCAGAGCTTGGCACGATCGGTTCTACCGATCCGGAAGATCTGGAAGGCGGGTCTGCGAAGATCATCTACACCAATCCGGAAGATGCTGTGAAGTTCGTTGCAGAGACAGGCGTCGATACGCTGGCAGTTGCGATCGGGACATGCCATGGACTGTATCCGGCAGGCATGAAGCCGGAACTTAAGCTGGATATTTTGAAAGAGATCGCGTCTAAAGTAGACATCCCGCTGGTTCTTCACGGCGGTTCCAATAACCCGGATAAGGAGATCGGAGAGTCTGTCACACTTGGGATCAATAAGATCAACATTTCCTCCGATATCAAGGCTGCTTATTTCGAGAAGATGCGTGAAGTCCTCAAAGACGAGAGCGTAAGAGAGCCGAATGTGATCGAGCCGATCTGTATGGAAGCGATGAAAGAGGTTGCGAAACACAAATTAGAACTCTTCCGGACGATTGGAAAAGCATCCTTATACTAATAGAAAATTGTGGTAAATTATGCTATACTATATAAAAAAATAGATAGCATGAGGTATCGACAGGTGGATAAGAATGATGCGAGAGAAGATGTTGCAGGAAGGGAAGTTCTTGAAGTAATTAGAGAGAAATATGACGAGATATTTTCTGCGGAGAAGAAGGTGGCGGATTTTGTCCTGCAGAATCCGCAGAAGGCGGTGGATTCCAATGTGTCTGAGCTTGCGAGGAGAAGCGGTGTGAGCGATGCGACCGTTATCCGGATGTGTCATCATATCGGATATGCGGGATATTATCAGTTCCGGATCACGCTTGCGGGGGATCTGGGAAGGCAGCAGTACGGAGTGGACAATATTCCGGAGAGCAAGGACGCCGTGGAGAAGAGATTTCGGGAGTATGCGGAAGAGATGTTGGTCATCGGCAGGAAGATGGATTCCGATGTCATGTGGAACTGTGTGAAGCTCATCAAGACATGTAAGCAGGCACACATCATGGCGGTGGGCAATACAAGCCCTCTTGCCCAGTATATGGGATTCCGGCTGGGACGTCTTGGGATCAAGAGTACATATAACGTGGCGCCGGAGTATTTCATGAATCATGTGAATCTTGCGGATGAAGGAGATATTCTGGTGGCGATCTCTCAGTCTGGTACATCGAAGCAGGTGATCCAGGGCCTGGAGCTCGGGAAGGAAAAGGGGCTTAAGAGCATGCTGATCACTGCGTTCCCACAGTCGCCGGCGGCGGCGCTGGCGGATTACGTGCTTCTTTCCGCGGGAAAGGAAGAGGCTTTTAATTATTACAAGAGCTATGCACATCTGTACGAGACGGCAGTGATCGACGCGCTGCTAAGCTTTGTGACGAATGAAGAACTGATCAAGACGAAGCATGCGGATAAACCGGAGATCATGCTGTCTGAGACGAAGATGTAGGATTAGATGGAGTTGTTGAAAGATGAGGATCATCACATTTTTCGGCGGCTCCATTCAACATAAAGGAGACAGGATTATGAAGAGATCAAGGATCAATGAAGTGATAAGGGATATGGAAGCGCTGATCAAAGAGCATGGGTTTGAGATCCCGCCGTTTGCCAAGTGGAGCCCGCAGGACTGGCAGAATGTGGGGCATGAGTACGACGAGATCCGTGACAACTGTTTGGGGTGGGATATAACCGATTATGGTCTTGGCGATTTCGACAAGGTAGGATTTTCTCTTTTGACGATCCGCAACGGGAACCAGAAGATGCCTGAGAAATATCCCAAGACTTATGCGGAGAAACTTCTTATGCTGTATGAAGGGCAGACGGCACCTATGCATTATCACTGGAACAAGATGGAGGATATCATCAACCGGGGAGGCAACGAGATCTATATCACGGTGTATAACGGAACCGAGGATGGCTCGATGCTCGATACGGATGTGACGGTACACTGTGACGGCAAGACGGAAGCCGTACCGGCAGGAACGAAGGTATTATTGAAACCGGGGCAGAGTATTACCATCACGCCGTATATGTATCATGATTTTATCGTACCGAAGACGGGAGGGGCAGTCCTTCTGGGGGAAGTGTCCATGTGCAACGACGACGAGAACGATAATCGTTTCTATGAACCGATCGGACGTTTCCCGGAAGTAGAGGAAGATGAGGCGCCTTACCGCTTGCTCTGTAATGAGTACCCGGCGGCAGGAAAATAAATAAAGACGACGATAATCTTGACAAACCGACCGTTGGTATGTTAGTGTGAGATGTGTACCAGGGAGGTGAAGGGATCATGGCGAGAAATAAGCACCCGGAAGAAACCGTTAGATCAATACTGGACGTTTCTTTCCGTCTGTTCATGGAGAAGGGGTATGAGCACACGTCGATCCAGGATATACTCGATCACTTAGGCGGGCTTAGCAAGGGTGCGATCTATCATCATTTCAAGTCGAAGGAAGATATCCTGGTTGCCGTAGCGGACAGGATGATGTCAGAATCTAACCGCAGGCTTGCAGAGATTATGAACCGCATAGACCTTAACGGCAAGGAGAAGCTGAAGACGATCTTCAAGGCTTCGCTGAACCGGCGCGTACAAGAAGAGATGTTTACGGTGGCGCCTGATATGCGCAGTAATCCGAAGCTTCTGTTCAGTTTTCTGCAGGAGACGGTAGAGGAGGCGGCGCCCCATTATGTATTGCCGATCATCAGACAGGGGATCGAAGACGGCTCGATCGAGACGGATTATCCCGAAGAACTGGCAGAGCTTATCATGCTTGTGGCAAATGTCTGGACGAATCCTATGATCTTCCACTGTTCTGCGGAAGAGTCCTATCGTAAGTTTATCGTATTTGGACAGATGCTTAGAGGATTAGGCGTGGATATCATAGACCGTGAGATGTCAGAGCGCGTACGTGAATTGTCGTCTATTTATCAACAGAATATGTAGTTTATCTATGGAACCAGTTATGGGACGAATTTTCTGCTCTGGGAACGGAGCAGAAAATTTTTACCCATATACATACCGGCGTTCGGTATGTATATGAAATATAAACTTTACAAAATCGGTACAGTGACCCATAATTACAAAGAAGGAGGAGTAACATATGAATCAGAAACTTTTTTCAAAGGATTTTACGTTAGTTGTGATCGGGCAGATCATCTCGCTGTTTGGAAATGCCACATTGAGATTTGCGCTGCCTTTGTATCTGCTGAACCTGACCGGGTCGTCGGCGCTATACGGGACGGTGATGGCGTGCGCTTTTATCCCGTCTATTATATTGTCGCCGGTGGGAGGCATCGTGGCGGACAGAGTCAATAAGAGGAATGTCATGGTGATATTGGATTTCTTCACTGCGGCAGTGATACTGGCATTCTTCCTTCTTATGAAAGAAGGGAACATCGTTGTCCTCCTGACGGTCACGCTGATGCTGTTATACGGTATCGCGGGCGCTTATCAGCCGTCCGTGCAGGCAAGTATCCCGGCTTTGGTGGAGCAGGGGAGCCTTATGGCGGCGAATTCCATTATCAATACCATAAGTTCCTTCGCGTCTTTAAGCGGTCCGGTGCTTGGAGGGATTCTGTATAGTGCATATGGGATAGAGCCGGTCTTATTGGTTTGTATGGCGTGCTTTGTCTTGTCGGCGGTCATGGAGATCTTTATCCGGATCCCTTTTCGAAAACCAACCTCTGCCGGAAGCATATGGGAGAATGTCAGGACAGATTTTGCGGAGAGCATCCGGTTTATCCGGCAGGAGAAGCCTGTGATCGGGAAGTCGCTTCTGGTGGTCTGCGGGATCAATCTCTTCTTATCGGCGATGATCATTGTGGCGCTGCCGTATCTGGTGACGGAGGTGTTCGAACTGGAAGCGGCGCAGGCAAACCGGCTCTACGGATATGCCCAGGGCGCTCTGGCGGCAGGAGGGCTGACAGGGGGGATCTGTGCAGGTGTATTTGCCAGAAGGCTGTCGATCCATAAGGTGGGGAACCTGATCGTCATCAGCTCGGTGTGCGTATTTCCCATCGCTGCCGCATTGAACCTGTTTTCATCCGGAATGATCCATTACCTTGTGACCACTGGCTGCTGTTTTATCATTATGATATTCTCAACCGTCTTTTCCGTGCAGATGCTCTCCTTTATGCAGGCGGAGACGCCGCCGAACCTGATCGGGAAAGTGATCGCGGTCGCCCTTACTATTTCTATGTGCGCACAGCCGTTGGGAAATGCGCTGTACGGCGTGCTCTTTGAGATCTGTGAAGGATTTGAATATGCCGTGGTCCTGTTCTCCGGCGCGGTGTCGCTTATGATCGCTGTCAGAGCAAGAAGGATATTTGGGAAATTGACTGTGTCGTAAACCGGCGTACCCCTTGTTCTCCGGGAGGAAAGATGATAAAATAAACGGACAGTATACGAGTGGAAGGTTCTGATACGATGAAACAGATCTTACTGGTGGAGGATGATCTAAGCCTGATCGGCGGACTGTCTTTCGCCGTCAAAAAAGAAGGATATGGAATAGAGGCCGCCCGCACATGCCTTGAGGCGGACCGGCTCTTGTCTGACGGCAGGTATGACCTGATCATCCTGGACGTCTCCCTTCCTGACGGATCCGGATTTGACTTGTGCCAAAGGATACGCCGGACTTCGAAGGTGCCGATCTTGTTTTTAACTGCTGCAGATGAAGAGACGGACATGATCATGGGGCTTGAGATCGGCGGAGACGACTATATCACGAAGCCGTTTAAGCTTGCCGTGTTCCTGTCAAGAGTCCGCGCACTGCTTCGCAGAAGCAGTAATTTCAGCCAGGAGGCTCCCAGACTGTATTCCAATGATATCAAGGTAGAGTTGGTAAAAGGCGAAGTCTATAAAAATGGGAAACTGATCGACCTGACGGCAAGCGAATACAAACTGCTGTGCTTTTTTATGGAGAATCCCGGCCGGATACTCTCACCGGAGCAGATCCTGAACAGGCTGTGGGACTGTGATGAGAATTATGTAGATAATAATACGCTGACGGTCTATATCCGAAGGCTCCGCACGAAGATCGAGGATCATCCGGGGAAGCCGGAACGGATCGTAACCGTCCGGCGTATGGGATATAAGTGGAATACGGCGGAGCAAGACAGAGGCGGAACGTAAGCCTGAGCAGAAAAAAAGAAGGGATTTTATGGAGCGTATGCGGAAGATACTTGCCAATGGGAAGATCAAGGCATTGTTGGATCGAATCTTGTTATGCATGGCAGGATTTGCAGTGCTTTTTACCGTCTGCATGGTATTTGAACCGGAAGGCGCGGCGCTGTATGTCGGAATCAGCGCGTTGTTCATGGGAGTCCTGATCATGGCGGCATGCTATGGATACTTTAAGGAGCAGGATGAGATCCTGGAACATGCCGCGGATCAGATCAGAGAATATATTTCCGGCAGCAAAGACGCACGTATTGAGTGTCAGGAGGAAGGCGAGCTGTACAGGTTATTCCATGAAGTGAATTCGCTGGCTGCCATCCTGAACGCCCATATTGAGAAGGAAGGAAGAGAGAAGGAGTTCTTAAGAAATACGATATCAGATATTTCCCATCAGTTGAAGACGCCTCTTGCGGCATTGAATATCTATAACGGGATCCTGCAGGGAGAGGCAGAGGATCTTCCGACAGTCAGAGAGTTTGCCGGTCTCTCTGAGCAGGAGTTGGAAAGGATCGAAACACTGATACAGAACCTGTTAAAAATATCCAAATTCGATGCGGGCACGATCATGATGGAGAAGAAACGGAAAAATGTGTCCGAGATGATGGAGCGCGTCAGGAAGCGGTTTGATTTCCGTGCCGTGCAGGAAGGGAAGAAGATTGTTCTAGCCGGGGATGAATCGTCAGATTTCGACTGTGACTGCAGCTGGCTGTCGGAGGCGATCGCCAATATTGTGAAAAATGCGTTGGATCATACGGAAGAAGGGGAGTTTGTCCGGATTGAATGGAAGACATCTGTGTCCTTGCTTCAGATCGCCGTGGAAGATAACGGGAGCGGGATTCATCCGGAGGATCTGTATTTTATCTTTAAACGTTTTTACCGGAGCCGGTATTCTAAGGACACGCAGGGGATCGGGCTTGGGCTGCCGCTTGCGAAATCCATTATTGAGGCGCATGGGGGCAGCATTTCGGTCGACAGTGAATTAGGGATCGGTACGACATTTTATATATATTTTCCTTACAATTGTACTTAATTCTAACAGTTTCATACGGATGATCCCTACAAAATTGTAGGATAATTGTAATATTGCCGTAGGGTTGGCATGTTATTCTTTTTATACATTGGAGCAGCCGCAAAATGTGGCTTATGCACAATGAATGGAGAAGGAGGTTTTTATCTATGAATCTGTTGGAAGTAAGATCAGTTTCCAAAACCTACGGAGAAGGAGACACTGCCGTACATGCATTGAAGAAAGTGAGCTTTTCCGTTCCGAAAGGTGAATTTGTCGCGATCGTCGGGGAATCCGGTTCCGGTAAGAGTACCCTGCTGAATATGATCGGCGCGTTGGACGTTCCTTCCTTTGGAAAAGTCTATATTGACAGCAAAGATCTCTTTGCGATGAAGGAGCAAAGCCTTACGGTTTTCCGCCGCAGAAATATCGGTTTTATATTCCAGAGCTTTCATCTGATCCCAGAACTGACGGTTGAGCAGAATATTATGTTCCCGCTGCTGTTGGATTACCAGAAGCCTAATAGGAAATATCTGGAAGAACTGCTCGCCGTTTTAAATCTCACGGATCGCCGGCATCATCTGCCAGACCAGTTATCCGGCGGCCAGCAGCAGAGGGCGGCGATCGGGAGAGCGCTGATCACCCGTCCGGCGCTCATCCTTGCGGATGAACCGACGGGGAATCTGGATACCCAGAACAGCAGAGAGGTCATCGCGCTTCTGAAAGAAGCTTCCCAAAAATATGAGCAGACGATCGTTATGATCACCCACAGCAGGGGCATTGCGCAGACGGCAGACCGTATCCTGCAGGTATCGGATGGAGAATTGACTGATTTTGGGAGGTGCAGAGAATGAAGAGTTATCTTAGCCTGATCTCGATCTCTGCACGCGTTCACAGGCGGCAGAACTGCATGACGCTTCTGTGTATTACGATCTCGGTATTCCTTGTAACATCTATATTCAGTATTGCGCAAACCTTTGTCCGGGCAGAAGGAGAAGCCCTGCAGGAGAAACACGGCAGCTGGCATATCCGGATCGACCGTATTTCACAGGATACCGGCGAAGAGATCAGCCGCCGTCATGACATTCAAGCCGTCGGTTGGTCAGAATCGTTCAATACAGACGCGGATCAGCCTTTTTATATCGGTGAGAAGAAAGCTGCGCTTTACGGCGTGGACAAAACTTATATCGCACAGCTTACAAACAGCCTGGAAGAAGGTGGTATTCCGCAAAGTGACCAGGAAGTGATGCTTAGCAAGAATGCGCGGCTTGCCTTGGATGTGCAGATCGGAAGCCGCGTGACTCTGCGCACGCCTGCCGGGGATACGGACTTTACCGTGTCTGGTTTTGGCTCTGATGATAAGGCGTATTATCAGGGACAGATGTATATGGCAGGGGTGTACATGACAAGGAATGCATTTCACGCGGTCATGGAGGCAAATGCACTGGAAGAACAGCCTTCTTGTTATGTACAGTTCCGGAAGGGCTCCAATGTATCAGAAGTGGTTTCGGATGTGAAGCGGCAATATGGTCTGACAGAAGAGAATATCTCTGAAAATACGGCTGTTATGGGACTTTCCGGTCAAAGCAGCAACCAGTCTCTCAACGGGATCTATAAGATAGCGGTCATGCTGTTCTTCCTGGTATTAGCGGCAGGCGTATTGATGATCTCCGGCAGCCTGAACTGCAATATCTCCCGGCGGACGAAATTCTTTGGCATGATGCGCTGTATCGGTGCAAGCCGTCGGCAGATCATTCGGTTTGTACGGCTCGAAGCGCTAAACTGGTGTAAGACAGCCGTTCCTGCCGGGCTGATCTTAGGCACGCTTGCCGCCTGGGGAGTATGCGCATACCTGCGTTATGGGATCGGCGGAGAATTTGCCGCCATGAAGGTATTTGCCTTAAGCCCTGTCGGACTGGCAAGCGGCGTACTGGTCGGAGTCGTGACCGTTCTGTTCGCGGCGCAGGCTCCGGCAAAACGCGCGGCAAAAGTTTCCCCGATGTCGGCAATTTCCGGCAATTTGGGGGTACACTCGGCAAAACGCTATGTGATCAGGCAGGAAGCCGGAAGGATCGAGCGGACGCTGGGGATCCATCATGCGATCGGTTCCAGGAAGAACTGGATCTTGATGACGGCTTCCTTTGCGCTTACGATCATCGTGACTTTATGTTTTTCGATCGGCCTGGACTTTGCACGGGAACTGATGCCGACTTTGAGATCCTGGCAGCCGGATCTTTCGCTTAATGGTTATGAAAATGCCCTGGTGCTGGATCAGCATACAAAAGAAGCGATCCTTGACATCTCCGGTGTGAAATATGCTTTCGGAACTGCGTATCTGGATCATATTCCGGTAACTTCTTCCGGACAGGGAATCGACTATATCAATCTGGAATCTTACGATGAGAACTTGTTGGAAGCTGCAAAAGAGGATCTTGCCGAAGGGGATCTGTCGGATCTCCGGGAAGTCCATGGAGACAGCGGTAAGGTTATGGCTGTCTATAGTAAGGATGCCCCATGGAAGATGGGGGACACCATTTGGATCGGCGGAAATGAGGTTGAGATCGCCTGTTTGGTATCCGCCAGCCTCTTTCCGGGGGAAAGGCTGCTCATCTGCTCGCAGGAGACGTTTGAGAGGCTGACCGGGAAGAAGGGACTTACCATGATCGGCGTACAGCTTGACGAGGATGCGGATGAAGAGACGATACGGCAGATCAGCGGATATGCCGGGAGTGATGTCATCTTTACAGATGAGAGAGAAAAAGCACAGGAAGGGAATACCACTTACAGGGCAGTGCAGATCGGCGCATATGGCTTCCTGGCGATCATGGGGATGGTCACGCTGTTCTATATCATGAACAGTATATCCATCAGTGTGACGGCGCGGACAAAGCAGTACGGGGTGATGCGGGCGGTTGGCATGGACAGCGCCCAGCTTACCCGGATGATCACCGCGGAAGCATTTACCTATGCAGTATCGGGTCTTTTTGCCGGCTGCGGGATCGGTCTTTTGCTTTGTTATATTCTGTATGACCGGCTGATCACACGATATTTCGGAACGGTATGGCGCCCGCCGTTGGCGCTGCTGTGCCTGATCGTCTTGTTTGTGGCGGCATGTGCGGCTGCGGCAGTCTATGCTCCGGCAAAACGGATCCGGAATATGGCGGTTACGGAGACGATCCATGAATTGTAAATAAAGGGTTATGAAGCCTGTCACACGAAGAGGAATCTACCGTCTAATCATATGTACCCAATTCCCTGAGGAGGAGCACATCGGGGAGGTCCGCGAACTGCGGAGATAAGACAAGTGCTCCGGAAAAGAGGAGATCATGAGTAAAACAACAAATGAAGAGCTGTCAGCGCTGATCGAAAAGGCGGTGGCAGGGGATAAGCAATCTCTCGAGACGGTATTGTCAAGTGTGCAGGATCTGATATTTAATCTTTCCCTGCGGATGCTGGGAACGTTCCCGGACGCGGAGGACGCGTCCCAGGACATCCTGCTTAAGGTCATGACCCACCTGTCGTCTTACAAAGGCGAGAGCGCTTTCTCTACCTGGGTGTTCCGTATTGCGACGAACCATCTCAGAGACTACAAGAAGCATATGTTTGCAAAGTTCCCGCTGAGTTTCGAGTTCTATGGGGACGATATTCAGAATGCAGACATTCAGAACGTGCCGGATCTGACCCAGGATATGGAGAGGTCTATCCTGGCTGAGGAACTGAAACTTTCCTGCACGAATGTGATGCTGCAGTGCCTGGATGCCGAGAGCCGGTGTATCTTCATCTTAGGTACGATGTTCAAGATCGACAGCCGGATCGCCGGGGATATCCTGGGCATCACGCCGGAGGCATACCGACAGAGGCTGGTGCGGGTACGGCGCAAGATGGCAGATTTTCTTTCCGAATACTGCGGTGAATACGGTAAGGGAAGATGCAGGTGTGCGGACCGGGTAGACTATGCGATCCAGTGCCGCCGGATCATGCCGAAGCAGTTAAGCTTTACATCAGCGCCGGTCTTAGGAGAGACGGCGTTGGAGGTCAAGGAGGCAATGGAAGAGATTGACGGCTTGTCTCAGGTATTTTCTTTCTGCAAGACATACCAGCCGCCGGAGAGCCTGAAGAAATTCATGGAAGAGTTTCTGAACGGCGCGACATATTCTGTGGTGACCAATGCGTAGGAACATCAGGTATATAGGAGGGATCGAGAAAGATGAACACACAGTTGATTTTAAATTATCTTACGGAGCTTAGCGCTCACAATGAACGAGAGTGGTATCATGCGCATAAGGCGGAACAGAAAGAGGCAAATGCAGAGTTTGAGTTGCTCTTGCAGGAGCTTATCCTGCGGATCGGAGCGTTTGACGGCAGTATTCTCCATAATCAGCCGAAGGATCTGACCTTTAAGATGGTGCGGGATACCAGGTTCAGTCATGACAAATCGCCTTATAACCCGGCGTTCCGCGCCCACATTTCTTCCAAAGGAAAGCTTCCGGTTCCGGTGGGGTATTATCTGATGATCAAGCCGGGCGGACAGTCCTTTTTAGGCGGCGGTCTGTTTGCGGATATGTTCAAGGATGCGACGGCGATGGTGCGGGATCATATTGCGGCTAACGGCAGAGAATGGGAAGAGATTCTTGGAGACGCCGATTTCCGGAAGTATTTTACCGTGCAGGGAACGGCGCTCAAGAAAGTTCCGGCAGGGTATGATAAGGAGCATCCGCAGGCAGAATTCTTGAAGTTCAAGAGCTGGTATCTGGAATATCCGGTTATGGATGCTGAATTCGGAGACGGGGAAGCATTCCTTGATCATGCCGTCAAGGTCTTTCGGGCGATGAAACCGTTCAACGATTATCTGAACCGGGCGCTTGCAGACTTCCGTATGCCGGAGAGGAAATAAGAGATCACAGTCATACAAGGAGGTATAGTGATGGAATACGAAGGACAAATCTGCCGTGCGCCTATGGAGCGGTCTTCATTCATGCTGCCGATCATGGTAGGATGTTCCTACAATCGGTGCCGGTTCTGCAATCTGTTCCGGCATCTTAAGTATCGGGAACTTTCCTTAGAGCAGATTAAAGGAGAACTGACACGGGTTAAAGCAGTAGGAGGAAAACCAAGAAGGATCTTCCTGGGGGACGGGAATGCATTTGCCCAGGATAACGAGCGGCTGACGGAGATCCTTAAGATGATCAGGCAGTATTTCCCGGAATGCGAAGAGATCAATATGGACGCGACGGTGACGAGCATCCGAAGGCGGACGGACGCCGAGCTTGAAGCCTTCTGTCGGCTTGGCGTAAGGCATCTGTATCTTGGTATCGAGAGCGGGTTGGATGATGTGCTTGCATTCATGGAGAAGGATCACGACCAGGGACAGGCATATGAAGCCATTGAGCGTCTGCACCAGGCGGGTATGATCTATGACGCCCACATTATGACGGGAGTGGCAGGGAAGGGAAGAGGGACGGAGAATGCGCATGCACTGGCAGAGTTCCTGAATCGGACAAGACCGGCGCATGTGGTGAACTTCTCCATGTTTCTGCATAAAGAGGTGCCGCTCTACCAGAATATTCTGGACGGGAGCTTTGTACCGTCGTCTGAGAAGGAGAATCTTGAGGAGGAGCGGTGTCTGATCGAACGGATCACGGCGGATCTCTTGTATGACGGATTCCATGACTATATCGAATTCCGGGTGAGGGGAAGGCTTCCGAAGGACAGAGAAAAGATGCTGGCACGTTTGGATAAGCAGATCGAAGAGACGCCGGAGGCGGAGGTGTATTCTTACGTGCAGGGCGAATGTCCGGCGCTGGAAAGATGCGACGGCAGAAGCGTGTGGCAGAACGTATGACACAGTGTTATGAAGAATCCCAAAGAAAAAGGATATCTTGTGGGATTCTTCTTTTTTGCGGAGTGCGATGGTAAATCCTGGGTCTATTTTCCCAGTTTTTTCAGCACTGCGGTTGCATAGATCGCCGCTCCGATCGGAAGTACCTTCTCATTAAAGCGGATCTTCGGATTATGCTGCGGCAGACGTTCGTCCGGATGATCTACTCCTGCCCCGATCATATAGAAAGCCGTAGGAACCAGCTCGGAATAGAAGGCAAAATCCTCGGAACCCATGGCATGAAAGTCGCCCGCGGTCAGCGAATCATCCACTTCTTGGATGACTTCCCGGGACCAGGCAAGTTCATCTGCGTCACAAACCACCGGAGGTACGTCGCTAAGCACTTCGATCTCGGCTTTTGTACGGTATGCGGCTGCGACGCCTTCTGTAATCTCGCGGATTCGCCGGATCATCCGTTCCCGGATCTTCGGGTTGAATACACGGAGAGTTCCTTCCATCTCGGCAGTCTCGGGAATGATATTCGGTGCGCTTCCTGCATGGAATTTCCCGATTGTCAGAGCAACTTCATCAAATCCGGAGATCTCTCTTGCTATTAATTCCTGTAAACCCTGATGAATATGGACTGCGGTGTTGATTGGGTCGATGCCGTCTTCCGGAGAAGAACCGTGTACGCCCTTTCCGGTCAGTTTAATGCGGAATCCATAGGCTCCGGCGCAGGGATTCGTATGTCCGCCCAGTGTTCCAAGCGGCTTCTGGGAAAATACATGCAGAGCCATTCCGGCATCAACGTGCGGATTCTCCATAGCGCCTGCCTGTATGAGAGCCCTGGCGCCTGCAAAGATTTCTTCCCCGGACTGGAAGAACAGCTTTGCAACACCGTAGAGCTCTGATTCGTGCGCTTTGACCAGTTTCGCAGCGCCAAGCATCATCGCGGCGTGCAGATCATGCCCGCAGGCATGCATATGGCCGTTCGCGGAGGCAAAAGGTTCCTGGGACTGTTCCGTGATCGGAAGCCCGTCCATATCTCCCCGGATCATATAACAGGTATCCCCTTCGCCTATGCAGGCGACGATGTTGGAACTGTCCTCGTAAACTGTGTATTTAATGTCCATTTCATCTAGTTTCTTCGTTACAAATGCGACTGTCTCAGGAAGTGTAAGTCCGATTTCAGGAATCTGATGCAGCTTGCGCCGCCATTCGCTTAATTCCTCCTGAAGCCGTTCTGCTTCCAACATAATCTGATTTTTCATAAGTATAGAATCCCTCCTTTAAATTCATTTCTGCCATCTGCACGCCCCGCATAGAGCGATATAGTTTTTACTATAGGATAGCGTGTCCGGGTATGCGGGGGGAAGAAAATATTTTTCTGTATTTAAGGTTATATTAGTCAGGATGGACTGGTTTTTACAAAAAGTATAGAGTAAAGTGAAAAAATATTCACTGCACATGGAAGTGGAAAGAAAAGTGAACATTTTTTTGTTTTTTTCCGGTTATTAGACTTTGTATAATAATTGCAAATACCACTTATAGAAAAAAGCTATACGCAAGGAGGAAAGAAGAAATGGATGTAATGCAGATCGCAAATGGACTGCCTATGTGGATTGCCTGTGGAATACCTGTTGTGTTCGTGATCATACAGGCAGCTCTTTTTGCAAGAGGGGCGTACCATGCGGGGAAGAAAGTAGGACTTACGGATGACAAGATAAAAAAAGCGATGAAGAGCAGCGCTGTGACTTCGATCGGACCTTCCATCGTAGTACTCAGCGGTATGCTTTCTCTGTTGGTAACAGTAGGAGGACCGGTGGGATGGATGCGCCTGTCAATGATTGGTTCCGTTATGTTTGAGTCTATCGCGGCAGGTCTTGGGACATCAGCAGTAGGTGTGACCCTGGGTACGGATGTGATGACAGAAGAAGCGCTTGGCATGGCGGTGTGGACTATGATATTATGCTCCGTAGGGTGGGTGCTGTTCGCGACATTCTCAGCGAACAAGATGGAAAAGATCGAACACAAACTTTCAGGGGGAAATGCAGGGACTCTGACGACGATCGCTTCGGCGGCAATTATTGGTGTATTTTCCGCCATGGTCGCGAGCCATATATCCAAACCCTTCTATTCCATGCTCCAGAAGGCGGATGCGGCGGCGATGTCGTCGGCATGGCATAATATGCTTGCTTGTATTTTAGGCGCCGTTATTATGTTTGTGCTGTCGAAGGCGGCAAATAAAAAGGACATTGGGTGGCTGAAGGAATGGTCGCTTACAATTACGATTCTGGGCGCTATGATCATTACGGCGTTGGTATAGGGAGGAAAAGAATATGAATGGTAATTTTTATAAAGATGAATATACACCCCAGATCAATAGGATCGGAAAGATAACAGGGTATCTGGGAGTCTTGGTTGCATTTACTTCGGCAATCGTGCTTGCCGTGGTATATGGTATCATACCAAAGCCGGCGGCGCTTTTGACGGCATTTATCAGCGGTTCCAGTGCGTTCGGTGTATTGTGGTTTGTCGAGCCGATTTCGTATTTTCCGGTGGTAGGTCCTGCGGGAACTTATATGGCTTTCTTGTCCGGAAATATCTCTAATATGAGAATTCCGTGTGCAAGTATGGCGCAGGTTGCGGCAGAGGTTGAGCCGGGTACGGAGAAGGGATCCATTATCGCAACCCTGGGTATGGCAGTATCTATCATTATTAATGTATCCGTATTGACGATCGGGGCAATTCTTGGAACTTCCGTGTTGGCGATGCTTCCGGATACGATCAAAGCGGCGCTGAATTATCTGCTTCCGGCTTTATTCGGAGCATTGATGGTTCAGTTTGGTATAAAGATGATCAAGCACAGCGCCATGATGGTTGTGGCTGCGTTTATCCTTTATTTTGCAATTGGTATGGGCGTATTTAACTGGCTTCCGGGCGCATCCAACTGGCTTGGAACGATGGGATGTGTATTCATTAGTATTGCGGTAGGTATCGCAACACTTTCTAATGCAAAAAAACAGGCATGATGTTCCCTCCGGTTGAAATTAAGTAGCTGAAAGGAAAGGACGAAAATGAAAAAGAGCGATCTTCACGATGAAGTGAAGAAGATGAGATCATTGCTTGAGACTAGCTGCAGGATGATCTGGGAGCATCCGGAAGACGGAGGCAATGAGAAAATGTCTGCAGATTATTTCAGGAAGATCCTTGGGGATGAAGGATTTAAGATTGTGAATGAGGAGCATCTGGAACATGCCTTTTACGCAGAATATGGCTCGGGAAAGCCTGTGATTGCAATCCTTGGAGAGTATGATGCGCTTCCCGGGCTATCGCAGAAGGTGGCGGATAGTAAGGCGCCGGTAGAAGAGGGCGCACCTGGACACGGATGCGGGCATAACCTGCTTGGATCGGCTGCGGCAGTTGGCGCGATTGCGGTAAAACGATATCTGGAGGCGAAGAAGATCAGCGGAACAGTACGTTTTTATGGATGTCCGGAGGAAGAGCTTCTAAGCGGTAAGGTAAAGATGATATATTATCATATGTTTGACGGCTGTGATTTTGCGATCAGCTGGCATCCGATGTGCGCCAATATGGTTTATGACAGCGGCTATCTGGCAAGCGCATCCGCGCATTTCCAATTCAAGGGAAGAAGCTCTCATGCTGCGTTCGCACCAGAATTAGGGAGAAGTGCGCTGGATGCGGTGGAACTAATGAATGTCGGGGTGAATTATTTAAGAGAGCATGTGACTTCCAAAGCGAGAATTCACTATACTACGGACAGCGGCGGATTTGCTCCGAATATTGTGCCGCCGTTTTCAGGCTCCTGGTATTTTGTGCGAGCCCCCTATATCGCGGATGTCAAAGAGATACTTGAGAGGATCAGGAAGGTAGCGGAAGGCGCGGCGCTCATGACTGAGACGACGGTGGAGATGAAGATAGATTACGGATGCTGCGAGATGTTGGAAAACCATGCATACGGCGATCTTGCCTATCAGAATATGAAAGAAGTAAAGCTTCCGGTCTTTGACGACGATGAGACGGCATTCGCGCAGCGCCTGGTTGATACCGTGGCAAAGGAAGATGCCAGAAGAGCGCAGAAGCTGTATGATACGGAAAGTCCTATGGTATGGAAACTGAATGAGCGTAATCTCTATCAGGCGAATCCTTTGACGGCATCCTCGGACAGCGGAGATGTCAGCCATATGATGCCGATGTGCGTCGTATCTACCGCTTGCTGGCCGGCAGGCGTCGCGCCGCATACATGGCAGGCGACGGCGGCGTCCGGCTGTTCTTTGGGAGAGAAAGGGGCGTTAAGCGCCGCACAGATTATTGCGGGAATCGCATATGACCTGTATAATGATCCTGGAAAGAGAGAGACTATTCTGGAGGAATTTCGTGAGAAGAAGGACGAGTATGCTCCGATGTATGAAGCATAGTCTCTGGTTGTGCCGAAGAAGGCAGGCGGTTTTGCAAGGGAGAGATGAAGATGGGAATTGCGCTTTATCAACTGTTGGCACAGGAGTATTTTAAGGAGTTTCATGTGATAGCAGGCCAAAAGGGTTTGTCAAGAGAGGTGCAGGGTGTTGCGGTTATGGATGCGCCGGATGCCCTTCGGTGGACGAAGGGAAAAGAACTGATCATGACATCGGGATACGCGCTGTCGAAGGATCCATATTGCCTTGAGCGGAACTTTCAGGAGGGAGTGGCGCAGTTGGCGACAGGACTGATGATCAAGAGACAGCGCTATCTGGATGTGATCCCGGATCATTTGATGGAATTGTTCGGACGGTATGATGTACCGTTGATCAGTATGCCCTTTGAGATTGGATTTATGGATGTCATAAATCAGGTGAATGTGGCAGTGATGAATCAGGCATTCAAGAGCTTCCGTATCCGCAATGACAGTGTGTTTCGTTTATCGAATCTGAGCTTTAAGGAGAGGAAGATCAAGAGGATTCTTCAGGCAGTTGAGGCGGAGATGGATTTCCCGGCATTCTTGTATGATATCAATGAAGAGAAGTCATACTATAGTTCTGCGAATTTCAGGAAGCTTTCCGAACGGTTCTGCCTAAAGAATGAAGATTATTGGAATCCGTCAAGAGAGCACAGTAAGCATACCTTATGTGAAAATATGCATATGATCAGATATCGTTTGATCGATCCGCTGAATCCGGACGGTCCGCGCATCAGCTGGGTATTGATCCCGATCATCATGAATGATGTGACGCAGGCATTTTTTGTAGTGATGGAATCCAGGGAATTCCTGGATTATTGTGACGAGTACTCCATAAGGATCGCGTTCCTGGAGCTGCAATCGCTCTATGAGCAGATTATGGTTGCGCAGAGTATCGGAAATATTGGGTTTGAGAATTTTGTGCTGTATGCACTGAACTATGACGAGAAGGATCGGGATCGGTTGATCTATCAGGCGAGCCAGCACGGGATCTTTATGTCGAAAAAGTATATTTGTATCATGTTCTCTCAGACAAAGGATGAGACGGTGAGCGCCAGGAACGAACGTAAGAACCTGATGAGGGCTTTTCTGGACAGTACGGTCTCAAAGTCCGGGAAGATGGCTTTCTTAGATGAGAACAGAGGAATTATCCTATGGGAATCGCAGGGCAAAGAAGAGTATGACCTGGAATATCTTTGTCATGTGTTGGAAGAATTCCGTCTTAAGGTAAAGGAAAAATGCAATGATATGGAGCTTGAATTTGCGATATGCCGGGACGGGGCGGATCTTTTGTCCTTAAAAGACCGAGTAAGAAAATGTCAGAAGGTGATGGCAATGGGAAAGAAGCTGTTCCCGCAGAACCATATCTGGGATTATGAGATGCTGGGTCCTTATGCCTGGATTGAGATCCAGGAGGATGAACTGGAAGCCATGCTTTGCCGGTATCGTCTGCTTCTGCAGGATGAGAGAAACCGGGAACCGTTGAAAACACTGAAAGTATATTTGGAGAATAACATGAATTTCAGCGTGACGGCAGAGAAGATGTATGTCCACATCAATACGATACGTAAGCGGATCGACAAGATGAAGGAGCTTTTGGATGTATCGCTGGACGACCGTATTGCAAGGCTGAAGCTTGAGATGCTGCTGCAGTTTCTGAACCTGTGATCTGCCGCAGACGGTCAGGCGGCAGATCAGTGCAATTCATTTCCTTATGCATAATGATACTGTTTCCTGCGGTTCACCAGGAACCATACGGTTATGGCAAGTGTGAGCGCTTCTGCTACGGTTATGGCGAGCCAGATTCCGTCAATCCCCAGTATGAGCGGAAGCGTCAGCACGACAACCACCTGGAAGACCAGTGTCCGCAGGAATGATATCATAGCCGACACAAATCCGTTGCTCAGTGCAGTGAAGAATGCGGACCCGAAGATATTGAATCCATTGATCAGGAAGGAAACCGCATACAGGCGGAAACCATGGCAGGTCATGGCGGCAAGTTTACTGTCATATCCGACAAAGATATCAGCGAGGGGGGAGGCAAAAATCTGTGCAAGCAGCGTCAGCGCCGCACCGCATACTCCAACCATTGACAGGCTCATCCGCAGCAGATTCCTGAGCTCATCGTGATTACCTGCGCCAAAGTGATAGCCGATGATCGGTGCGCTTCCTATGGAGTAACCCAGGAAAATCGCGATAAAAATAAAATTTACATACATGATCGTACCGTATGCCGCGACTCCATTCTCTCCGGCAATGGAGATCAGCTGCAGGTTGTAGAGAGAATTCACGACCGACAGCGATAAGTTGGTCATCAGCTCAGAGGAGCCGTTGGCGCAGGCACGTCCCAGAGCCCTGATATCCAGAGGAGCTTTTACAAGACGGAGCAGGCTCTCATTTTTGCGTGTAAAATAAAAGATGGGGAAAAGTCCGCCCACTGTCTCGCTGATTGCCGTTGCAACGGCGGCTCCGGCGATCCCCCAATGGAATACGGCTATGAAAAGGTAATCTAATATAATGTTTGTAAGTCCTGCGGTAATCGTTACTTTCAGTCCCAACTGGGGCTTTTCGGCAGTTACGAAGAAGCTCTGAAATACATTCTGCAGGAGAAACGGCGTCAGAGAGACCATAAGGATCCTGCCGTACAGGACGCAGAGATCTATAAGCTCTCCGGTTGCTCCAAGCAGGACGGCAACCGGTCTTACGAAGAACATCCCGGCAGCGGCGAGGATGATTCCTCCGATGATCGTGATATAGACTAGCATGGAAAAATATTGATTCGCCAGATCTCTTTTACCTTCGCCAAGCGCCTTAGATACAATCGCGCTGCCCCCTGTGCCGATCATAAAACCAAGGGCGCTCAGCCCCATCAGAAGCGGCATGATCAAGTTAATTGCCGCAAATGCGGTCTTTCCTACGAAGTTAGAGACGAACAAGCCGTCGATCACTCCGTAGATGGAAGTAAATACCATCATAACGATGGAAGGCAGTACGAATTGAATTATTTTTTTGTAAGTAAAGTGTTCAGATAATTGTATTCTCATTTTAAAGTCCTCCTTTTTATTCCCGCGAGCAACGAGCCAAGCGGGCATGCTTGCATGCACATTTGGCGACTGCCGCGAGCGTCTGATCTTGTGGAGTTCAAAGCTGTGTCGTATATTTACGAAGATTGTCTGCATATTTCCTGTTAAGCCGGAGAAATTCAGTTTGCTCTTCCTCGGTCATATCCGTAAATGCAAGATTCTCGATCTGGATCGCGGGAGCAATCTTCTCATCAAGCATAGCTTTGCCGGCAGGTGTGAGGAAGATATGCATATCTCTGCCACGTCCGGCTTCCATAGAGAGGAAACCGTCTCTCATAAGCTTTTGGACGGAAGAATGGATGGTCTGCTTGCTGAGCATCGTATTCTCACAGATATCCTTCTGAAGACAGCCGTCTCCGAGTGTATAGAGGATATAAAGGATATCAAATCCGCTGTCAGACAGCTTAAGCTTCAGTGCGATATCATGGTAAATATGGTTACATTCCTTGAAAATCCGGTTGAATTCTTTCATTCCCGGGTGCAGTTCTGGTATCATAATATTATTCTCCCCATCAGTTTTTCTTAAAGGTAATATGTGAATATGCGCGGCGGTATTTAGACAGCATACGAGTCTGATATCGGACTTGATTGGCTGTAAATGCTATTATAGTCCGAAATCGGACTCGTGTCAACTATTAATGTATAAAAAAGAGGATGCGGTCCATGAAAGGAAAACGCATCCTCTTTTTGAGAGAATAATGAATGAGGCTCTATTATGAAATACTGCCTTCGAGTCTAAGTTTAACAGAAATATACCATGTATAGATAGTGGGAAGATAGATTCTTAGTACAAGCTTAGCAACCGGTATTATAACCCATAGCGCTGATACATTTGTTCAAGATATCCCCTGTCTTCACTTACTCTTTTCAGATCATCCATAAGATTTTCATGCAGAAGAAGCTGGATGAGCGAATGCAGACGCTTTTCCCTCTTTTCAATTCTCTTTTTGCTATCCGCTTCTTTTTGTAACAGTAAAATTTCCTGCTCCTGTAGCCAGGACTCCTTCTGCTGCATCTGGGACTCCTTCTGCTGCATCTGGGACTCCTTCTGCTGCATCTGGGACTCCTTCTGCTGCATCTGGGACTCCTTCTGCTGCATCTGAGATTCTTTCTGCTGTAACCAATTTTTCCCTTCTTCTATTTCAGATGCCTTTTCCCGCATCCAACTCTCCTTCTGCTGCATCTGGGACTCCTTCTGCTGTATCCGATTTTTCCCTTCTTCTATTTCACATGCTTTTTCCCGCATCCAACTCTCCTTCTCCTGCATCCGGCTCTCACGCTCCTGCATCCGGCTCTCCTTCTCCTGCATCCGGCTCTCCTTCTCCTGCATCCGGCTCTCCTTCTCCTGCATCCGGCTCTCCTTCTCCTGCATCCGGCTCTCCTTCTC
>Ga0209694_1000484_pt1 | contig 65057 bp, 72 predicted proteins | sample GluameincwithD2O_FD_187499 | JGI IMG/M metagenome (GOLD analysis project Ga0209694, IMG submission 187499) | Mouse cecum microbial communities from Vienna, Austria - Glucosamine amended microcosms incubated with D2O (SPAdes) (version 2) | ecosystem: Host-associated > Mammals > Digestive system >... | reverse complement strand
TGTAGTAATACATTCAGCTGACCAATACTAATAAATCGAGGGCTTAACCACAATTTTAAATTAAGTTAATCGAAAGAAATTCTAAAACGACCAATAATTTCATCTATGTATTTTTGAGTGTGCTAAAAAAGTTACACAAAAAATAAAAAAATACTTGCAAAATTGTATAAATTATTATATAATTGGAAAGTACTAAAAAGAGTAATTAATTTTCTGGTGATGATAACACTTAGGGTAATACCTGTTCCCATTCCGAACACAGAAGTCAAGCCTAAATGTGCCGAAAATACTTGCGGGTTACCCTGCTGGAAAGATAGGTTGTTGCCAGATTTATATATATTCCTCGTTAGCTCAGTTGGTAGAGCGCTCGGCTGTTAACCGATAGGTCGTTGGTTCGAGTCCAACACGAGGAGCCATAAAACAGCAGATACAAATAAAAGTATCTGTTATTTTTTTTGTTTGTTCGCTAGTATTTTTTAGAAAAATTATATATAATGAATAAATAAGGAAGTGAAGATATATATGAGAAAAATATGACACCAAATTGTCAAATTAGATATTATATACTTTATTTAAGGAGAAATAAAATTATGGCTTTTGATTATAAAAAAGAATATAAGGAATTTTATATGCCAAAAAATAAACCCAGCATTATAAAAATTCCTAGAATGAATTATATTGCAGTTAAAGGAAAAGGAAATCCTAATGATGAAAACGGAGAATATAAACAAACGATAGGACTTTTATATGCGATTGCTTTTGCTATAAAAATGAGTTATAAAGGCTCGCATAAAATAGATGGTTATTTTGAATATGTAGTTCCACCACTTGAAGGATTTTGGTGGCAAGATGGAATGAAAGATGGTATTGACTATAATAACAAAGACCAAATGAACTTTATATCTATTATTAGATTACCAGACTTTGTAACAAAAGAAGATTTTGACTGGGCTATAAAGGAAGCAACAAATAAGAAAAAAGCAGATTTCTCAAAAGTGGAATTTTTAACTTATGATGAAGGAATTTGTGTTCAATGTATGCACATAGGCTCTTATGATGATGAACCCACTACTATTAATTTAATGCACAAATATATGATAGAAAATGGATATGAATTAGATATAACCAATAATAGATACCATCATGAAATATATTTGAGTGATCCAAGAAGATGTGATACAAGTAAATTAAAGACAGTTATAAGACATCCAATAAAAAAATTATAAAAGCCAAACAAGAAGAACAATTGACTTTTATATAGAAAAGAGGAAAAATATGAATGAATATATAAATTTAACATTAGAAAATATAGAAAAAGAACATATATGTTGTGCTATTGGAGATCCAAAACATCAAGTAGGAGTAAATAATAAAAAGGAATGGATTAAAAGTAAATTAAAAGATGGGCATGTATTTAGAAAACTAAATGCAAGGGGAAAAGTATTTATCGAATATGAACCAATAGAAACAGCTTGGATTCCTATCAGTGGTAAAAACTATGAATACATCTATTGTTTGTGGGTAGCAGGAAGCTTTAAAAGAAAAGGGATTGGAAAAGAATTACTAGAATATGCAATAAATGATTCAAAAGAAAAAGGCAAAAGTGGTATATGTACGTTGGTTTCTAAAAAGAAAAAACCATTTTTAGGCGAAAAGAAATTTTTTGAACGATTTCGGGTTTAAGGTAGTAGATGTTATTTCCGACTATGAATTATTAGCATTGCAATTTGATGATAGTGAAACTCCTAAATTTAATGAAATGGCAAGAACTATGAAAATAGATAATCAAGATTTTACTATTTATTATAGTAATGCTTGTCCTTATGTAGAATATGAAGTAAAAGAATTAACAGAATATGCAAAGGAAAATAATATTAAAATTAACTTTATAAAAATAGATTCACTAGAAAAAGCAAAAAATGCACCTTGTGTATTTAATAACTGGGCAAATTTTTATAAAGGAGAATTTATATCTAATACTATATTAAATGCAAATTCATTTGAAAAGTTGCTTAAATAAATTGAATTAGCAGATACAAACGAAATCCCATTACATTAGAAAACTAAAATCAGCGATAAGAAAAGGTGGCAAGCCACTTTTCTTATCTGTTTGCTAGTATTTTCTATAAAAATCATATATAATAGACCAATAAGGAGATGAATAAAAAATGAAAAAAGTACTATTTGCAACAACAAACCCAGCAAAAGTAAAAAAATACAAAGAAGAACTAAAAGAAAAAGGAATAGAACTAATCACAATAAAAGACCTAGACATCAAATTAAAAATAGAAGAAAGCGGAAGAAACGCAATAGAAAATGCACATATAAAAGCAAAAGCATATTATGATGTGACAGGAATGCCAACAATAGGGATGGACAACAATTTATTTATAGAAGAATTACCAGAAGATAAACAACCAGGCACATATGTAAGAAGAATAAATGGAAAAGAACTAAATGACGAAGAAATGATAGAATACTACACAAATTTGGTTAAAGAAAATGGCGGAAAATTAACAGCCAAATGGGTATATGGAATGGTAATTTACAGTGAAAAAGGAATAAAAGAATATACATGGGCAAAAGACAAATTCAACTTTATAACCAAACCGTGTGCAAAAAGAAATCCAGGATATCCATTAGACTCTATAACTATTGTCCCAGAATATAATAAATACCTAGTAGAATTAACAGAAGAAGACAAAAAACATTATAAAAAGAAAGATAATATAGATGAAGTTATAGAATTTATAATGAATAGTATAGAAGATAAAGAATATGAAAGACTCTGATGCATTAAAAAATATATGTAATTATAAGAACTAACAGTAAATTTAATTTAAAAGAAAGGATATTGAATAAAATGGGCAATTATGTTGATAACTTAAATGAAACAATTAAATCATATTATAAAATATTATCAGAAGACTTTCCAGAGTTCTTAAATGAGTATATTAATACTCCAGTAATGTTGAAACAATCTAAAATAAGTGTTAGTTGTGGCACTATATATTCAAAAATGTATAATCAAATGTGGTATTCAAGTTTAGACCATAGTATTGCTGTTAGTTTAATAATTTGGCATTTTACTAAAAATAAAAAGCAAACTTTGGCAGGTCTATTTCACGATATTGCAACTCCTGTGTTTAAACACTCTATTGATTTTATGAACAAAGATTATGAAAAGCAAGAATCCACAGAAGAGTTAACAACTAAGATTATACAAGATTCAACAGAATTAATGTATCTATTAAATAGAGATGGTATTAAAATAGAAGAAGTAGCAGATTATCACATTTACCCAATTGCAGATAATGATACACCAAGACTTTCAAGTGATAGATTAGAATATACCCTTTCAAATGGCCTTGGAGCAACTGAAAAATTGTGGACATTAGAAGACGTTAAAGAAATTTATGATAATATTGAAATTCAAAAAGATGAAAATGGAATAGATGAATTAGGTTTTAAAGATGTTGCTATAGCTGAAAAATTTGTACATGTAATGAGCATCTTATCAAAATTATATATAAGAGAAAAAACTTTATTTACAATGCAAATGTTGGCTGATATTATGAAAAAAATGTTGGATAAAAATTTAATTAGCATTAAAGATATGTATAATTTATCAGAAAAAGATATAATTGATAAAATTAAACAATGTAATGAGGATAATATAGTAGAGAGCTTTAAAAAATGGGAAGATGCAACAGGGGTTAGTACAAGTGAAACTATTCCAAAAGGTAAATACTTTGTTAATATAGAAAAAGTAAAGAAGAGATATATTAATCCTTTGGTTAGATTGAACAATAAATATAAAAGAATAAAAGATATTTCTGAAAAAGCAGATATGGATATTAATGATGCACTTAAATATAAAACTGCAAAATATGTATTTTTAGATAAAGAAAAAATCAATCAGTAAAATGATTGATTTTTGTATCTATCTGTTCTATAAAAGTTCGAACAGATACATTATTGGTGCGGATGAAGGGACTCGAACCCCCACGTCGTTGACACTGGTTCCTAAGACCAGCGCGTCTACCAGTTCCGCCACATCCGCATATCTAATTGACAATATTAATATTAGCATATTTTTAGTACAATTGTCAAGAGAATTTAAAAATTTTTTCAATTTAATATTCTGAATTGAAAGTACGCTGTAAACTGGTTGATAAAAGCATAAAATTATGGTACTATTTATATACAAAAATTAGAGAGAAAAATATAAAAGGAGAAAAATAAATGTCTGTAAAAAAGAATGAGATATACACAGTAGAAATAATAGACAATGGATATAACGGAGAAGGAATAGCAAAAATAGAAGGATTTACAATATTCATACCAAACGCAATAAAAGGAGAAAAAATAAAAATAATAATAGTAAAAGTACTAACATCACACGCATTTGGAAAAATATTAGAAATAATAGAAACATCAGAGTATAGAAAAGAAAGTGATTGCACAACATACAAACGATGTGGAGGATGTAGTTTAAGACATATAGAATATAAAGAAACACTAAAAATGAAGCAAAATGCAGTTCAAAGTTTAGTAAATAAAACATTAAAAAACAAAATAGTAGTACAAGAAACATTAGGAATGGAAAATCCATTAAACTACAGAAACAAGGCACAATATCCAATAGGTATAAATAAAGACGGAAAACCAGTTATGGGAGTATTTGCAAATAGAACACATGAAATTATACCAATCAATGAATGCTGTATTCAAGATAAACAAGCTGAAAAAGTTGCTAAATTCATTTTTGATTTTATTGTAAAAAACAATATAAGTATATATGATGAAAACACTGGAAAAGGGTTAATAAGACACATTGTGACTAAAATAGGAAAGAAAACAAATGAAATTATGTGCGTAATTGTAATTAATGGAATAAAAATACCAAAAGAAAAAGAGCTAGTAGAGGCTATAACAACAAAATTTAACAATGTAAAAACAATAGTAAAAAACATCAATATGAAAAATACAAATGTAATATTAGGAAAGGAAAATATCAACTTATATGGAGACGGATATATAACTGATAAATTGGGGGAATACACTTTCAAGATATCTCCATTATCATTCTATCAAGTAAATCCAGTGCAAGCTGAGAAATTATATAACATAGGAGTTGAAGGGGCTAATATAACTAAAGATGATGTGGTGTTTGACTTATATTGTGGTATTGGGACAATTTCTTTGTTTATGGCGAAATATGCTAAAAAAGTGTATGGAATTGAGATTGTTGAAGAAGCGATAGAAGCGGCAAAAGAGAATGCGGACACTAATAGAGTAGAAAATGTAGAGTTTATTGCAGGTGACGTAGAACTTGTTTTGGACGATTTGATTAATAAGAAATCAGTAACTCCTGACATTGTTATGGTTGACCCTCCAAGAAAAGGTCTTGATAGCAAAAGTGTTGAAAATATTTTAAAGATTATGCCTAAGAGACTTGTTTATATTAGTTGTAATCCTGCTACTTTGGTTAGAGATTTGGCTAAGTTGGAAGAACGTTTTACAGTTGATTTTATTAAGCCTGTGGATATGTTTCCGTTTACGCGGACACGTAGAGTGTGTTGCAGTGCTAGAACTAAAATAATACATATAGGAAAATTAAAAAGGACGAAAAATTCGTCCTTTTTATATTCTACAAATACTTCTTCAAAGTCTCAACACTATCCTCTTGCATAGAAACAAAACTATCCAAAATATTCATAACAGGCCTATCAGCATCAGGATTTTGATTAATCAAACGTCTACCCTCAATAATTCCCATATTAGTACCCTGCATCAAAAGCTCAGACAACTTAGAAGTAGTATCATCAGACATAGTCTTCATTTGAATACCATACCAAGTCATCATCTTATTCATAGCATTAGTCTCGTGAGGTTCAGCACTAGAATAATCAGAATACAAATCATTAACCTTATTAGAAATCTCCTTATACTTATTATACTCCACATCTAAAACCTTTCTGAAATCATTATCTTTAACCTTTTCAGAAACAAAAGAAATTGCATCCATACCCATAGTAGCACCCTTATTAACTTCATCTAAAATATTCAAATTTTGATTTTCCATGAAACACACTCCAATTAATCATATAAATTTAACAATAATAGTATTTCCAAAAACGTAAAAAATATTATAAACCAAAATTAATTTCTAAAAAATGTAATAAAGAAACAAACCTTAGGAAATAATAAAAAAAGAACAGATAAAAAAGGAGGAGTTATATGTTACACATTATGCCAACATCAGACTTAAAAGAAAACTTTGCAAAAATACAAGACTTAGTAGTAGACCAAGCAGAAAATGTATATTTAACACAAAATGGATATGGTTCAATGGTTATTATGAATTTAGAAACATACGAAAAAATTTCTGGCGGAGCAAACACTGCTAACAAGCCAAAAAACAAAACTAGTAGAAAAATCAATATAGCAGGTCCAGAAATAATAGACGATTAAAAAGGGTGTTTTTGGGGACAGTCCTAAAAAACACCCATATTAACCACTTTTTAATGACGAACAAATACGCAGACTTTACAATGTTTTAAACAGAGACAATGTTATTAACGTCCGCCTTTGTCCTCAAAAAAATAATAAAAGTTTCTAAATGTATAACCTTGTGACCTTAAATATGAAATAGAATCTTTTAAAACAAGAGAACTATTACTAACATCTTTTGTATCATGCATTAAAACAACTAAGGTATTCTTATTTTTGCACGATTTTTTAAGATTATTTAATAACTGATTAGAACTATATTTTTTAATGGAATCATTGTTTAAGCAATTCCAATCAATATAGGTATAATTCATTTCAGAAAGAAGTTTAGCAGCTTCTTTCTTTTTTGACTTATAATTAGGAGACATAAAGCCATTAGGAAATCTGAAAACATGAGAACAATAGTCATCTTTTCCAATAGCTTTTCCAATAGCCACATCAGTTTTTTCAATCTCATTTTTAAAACTATCAAGACTTTTATACAATTTAGAATTGTTGTGAGAATAGCCATGATTAGCAATGTAATGACCTTCATCATAAGCACGTTTTACAATCTCCGGATGTTCTTCAGCAGATTTTCCAATTACAAAAAAAGTAGCTTTTACATTTTCTTCTTTTAAAATATCCAAAATTTTTGGAGTAACAGAAGTAGTTGGCCCGTCATCAAAAGTCAAATATGCTATTTTTTCAGATTTTTTAGTAAGATTAGCCACTTCATCTATAAAAACATCTGAAACAACACAATTGTGAGTTAGTTCAACTGCAAAATTAACAGGAGTATTAAATGTAAAAATTAAAAGTAATATTATAATAGTAGCAAGTGCTATAAAAGTACTAATAAATATCGTTTTTTTAGTTAATAAGAAAATTTTCAAAATAATCACCTTTATAAAAAATATATTAAAAAAAATTAATTTTATGAATGAAGGAGTGTCCCTGTTGGCAAAAAATTGCCAAAAAGGTCCGTCCCCAATGGCAATAATTTTTTAAAAGTCACTTAGTTGTCACAACTGATGTGTTAAAGTATAATTATGAAAGAGAAAAGGAAGGAGTCTAAATAATGGAAATATTGAAAGTGGAGAATTTAAGTAAAGTTTATGGGAAAGGTTCAACTAAGGTTACGGCTTTGGATAATGTTTCTTTTAAAGTGGAGAAAGGGGAGTTTGTTGCGATTGTGCGGTGCTTCTGGTAGTGGGAAGTCAACATTATTGCATTTAATTGGTGGTGTTGATAGGCCTACAAGTGGAAAGGTTTTTATTGATGGAAAGGATATTCACAAGTTTAATGATGATGAGCTTGCGATTTTTAGAAGAAGGCAAGTTGGTTTGATTTATCAATTTTATAATTTGATACCTATTTTAAATGTTGAAGAGAATATAACTTTGCCATTAGATCTAGATAATAGACCAGTTAATAAGCAAAAGTTAAGTGAGATGTTAAAACTACTAGGTTTGGAGCAAAGAAAAAATCATTTGCCAAATGAATTATCAGGTGGGCAACAACAAAGGACATCAATAGGAAGGGCTATGATAACTAATCCTGCAATAATATTGGCAGATGAGCCAACAGGAAACTTAGATAGTAAGGCAAGTAGCGAGATTGTGGAACTGTTAAAAAAGTCAAATAGAGATTATAAACAAACTATTATAATGATTACACACAATATGGAAATTGCAAAAATTGCGGATAGAATTATCAAAATTGAAGACGGAAAAATTGTTTAAAGGAGGTGCAAAATGAAAATCTTAAATAAAGTGTCTATTAAGAATTTGAAGTTCAATAAAAAGAGGACAATAAGTACAATAATAGGAATTATATTGTCAGTTGCTTTAATATGTGCTGTTGCAACAATGGCAATCAGCTTGCAAGCAACGCTAGTGCAAGAGGCAGTTGACACAGCTGGATACTATCATTTAACATTGTCTAATATTACAAATGATAATTTGAAGACTTTACAAAATAACAGAGATGTGAAAAGTATTTATACAATTTATGAAAATGGTTATGCTAAATTACAGAATATGAAGAGTGATAGTAAGCCATATTTAAAGCTTTTATCAATGAATAGAACTACATTTGAATATTTAAAATTTAATTTAATAGAAGGAAAGTTTCCAAAAGATAGTAATGAAATCATAATTGCATCTAATATGACCAATAAAAGGGACGGTGAGCCTTATAAAATAGGCGACAAAATAAAATTGGATTTAGGAAAAAGGACTACTTTGGACGGAGGAAAGCTATATAGCCATAATCCATATATAGAAAACGAAGAGAAAATATCAGAAGCGGAAACAAGCGAGTATACTATTGTTGGAATAATGGAAAGACCATCTTCAATTCAGGAAGGATATAGTGACCCAGGTTACACAGCTATTACAACAAATAAGAATGAAGGAAATAAAATTGCATACATAGCTTTAAATAATCCAAAACAATATGAAAAATCAATATCAGAAATATTAGGTGTATCAGAGATTGATGATTTGGCACAAGCAAAGGGAGAAACGAAATATGAAGAATTCGAAATAAACGAAGAGCTACTAAAATGGGAAGTTTTTAAATTTAGTGATTCAACGATATCAATGATATATACAGTTGCAGCAGTTGTTGTAATTATTATAATATTTACAAGTGTGTTTTGTATAAGAAATTCATTTGCAATAGCGACAGCTGAAAAAACAAAAATGTATGGAATGCTAGCAAGTATTGGAGCGACTAAAAAGCAAATAAGAAAAAATGTTATATTTGAAGGTTTAATATTAGGCACAGTAGGAATTCCGCTAGGAATATTATCAGGAATATTCGCGTGCTTTGTACTAGTTAAAATAGTTAATGCAGTAATAGGTGAATATCTATTTGCACGTACAGGCGCAATGGTACTAGAAATATCAATATTACCAATAATATTATCCGCAATATTAGGAATTGTAACAATATATCTATCAAGTATATCATCAGCAAAAAAAGCAAGCAAAGTATCACCAATAGAAAATTTAAGAAATTCAAATGATATCAAAATAAAAAATAAAAAATTAAAAGTGCCAAAAATAATACAAAAAATATTTAAAACAGGTGGAGTTTTAGCGTACAAGAACCTAAAAAGAAGCAAAAAGAAATACAGAACAACAGTCATATCAATAGCAGTAAGTGTATGTATTTTTATATCAATGAACAGCTTATTAACATACGCATTTGGCCTAACAGGAGTGTATTACAAAGATTATAACTATAACTTAATTTTATACAATAGTGAAGGAATATTGGAACAAAACAAAAACAGCATTTTGGCAATAGAAGGAATAGATGAATATTTCATAAATTATAGAAACCCAAACAGCATAAGAATAAGTGACAAGAGTAAAATCAATGAAGAAGACGGTTTTGCTTATAATGTAGATTATTATTATAGTAAAGAAAAAAATGAAGAAATATTTACAAATGGACCAGAAGTCGCAAATTTAAGGCTAGTTGGACTTGATGACAATACATTCCAAAAGTATTGTAAAAAGGCGGGAATAGATTATAATAAAGTAAAAAAAGACGGAATTTTATGCGATTTAGTTCAATATTTAGAAGAAGACAAAGCTTCAATAAAACAAACAAGGAGATATAAATACAAGGCAGGAGACACAATAACTGGAAAATTTGAAGACAAAGAAATAAATGTAAAAGTTGGAGCTGTGACAGAAACGCCACCATATGGAAAAGAGACAGTATTTTATGACGGTGGATATATAGTTTTTGATGTAGACGAATTTAAAGATATAGAATTTGAACTTAATGCAATACTTATAAACACAGAAGACACATCAAAAATAATGGACGAAGTAGAAAAAATCCACTCAGGAATTGAACGCACAGACATACAAGAATCAGAAGAAGCGGAAAAATCTATGGTTCTTATAATAAGCATATTTTTATATGGATTTATAACAGTAATCACATTAATAGGAATAACAAACATATTCAATACAATTACATCTAATATGGAATTAAGACAAAAAGAATTTGCAATGCTAAAAAGTATAGGAATGACCAAAAAAGAATTTAACAGAATGATACGTTTAGAAACATTATTTTATGGAACAAAATCTTTAATATATGGAATCGCCTTAGGATTATTGGCTACATTTGCATTATATAAGGCATTTTCAATAAAATTAGACAGTGGAATAAAAATTCCATATGAACCAATATTGATTTCAATTATAGGTGTATTTGTTTTGGTATTTATTATAATGAAGTATTCAATTAATAAAATAAACAAGCAAAATACAATTGAAACAATAAGAAAAGAAAACATTTAAAGCATGCCATTGGAGACAGACTTTTTTGCCACTGGGGACGGACCTTTTTGGCAATTTATTGCCAGAAAGCACCGTCCCCGTTGACAATTTATTGCCAAAAAGGTCCGTCCCTCTTGGCAATTTTAGAAATAAGAAGTATAATAATAAACGGGAGTGAGAGTTTATGCAGATTTTACTAGTGGAAGATAATGAAATGGTGGCAAAGGGTTTGCTATACACATTAAAACAAAATGGATATGAACCAATACACAAAGCTAATGTAAAAGAAACAAGGGCTTTTTTAAAGAATAAAAGTGAAAATACAAAAACAAAATTAGTAATACTAGATATTTCGCTTCCAGATGGAGACGGATTTACATTATATGAGGAAGATTTAAAAGATAAAAATATCCCAACAATTTTTTTGACGGCAAAAGATGAAGAAGATGATATAGTAAAAGGGCTAGAGTTAGGGGCAGAAGATTACATTACAAAGCCTTTTTCTACAAGAGAGTTGATTGCAAGGATAAATAAGATTATTATAAAAGAAAGAAAAAATTTAATTGTAAAAGTGAAAGATATTGAATTTGACTTGGATAAAATGGTGGTATATAAAAGCAATAAAGAAATAATTTTAACAAGTTTAGAGTTAAAAATATTACATTTATTATTTACAAATTTGAATAGAGTGGTTGCAAGGAATGATATAATAGAGAAGATATGGGAATGGACAGGGAATGATGTAAATGACAACACAGTAACTGTATATCTAAAAAGAATAAGAGAAAAAGTGGGAAATGGCATAATAACCACAGTTAAAGGTATAGGATATAGGGTTGATAAAGAAGAATAATATTGCAGTCATTACAGTATTACAGGAAAAAACAAAGAAACCTGATAGCAACAAGATATGACGGAAGGAACAAAATCAAAATGAAGAATAAAGTGGAATTGAAAAAAACAATAATAATAAGCTTTTATATAATTGCAATTGCTATATGTATATTTGGAGTAATGCAATATAATCAATATAAAACATATACAAGCAATTTAAATGAAAAAATATTAAGTATAATTACAAAAATAAATGAGAAATACCCAGACATTAGCCAAAATGAAATTATGAATATAATAAATAACAAAGAAGAAGTAGATACATCGATTTTAAGAGAGTTTGGTATAGATGCTGAAAAAGACTCTATAATTTTTGATAACGAAAAATATTTTTTAACATATTTAATATTAGATTTGGCTATTCTTGTAGCACTTGCAATTACAATGATTTTAGTGTTTTTAGTATATAATCATTCAAAAGATAAAAAACTAGAAGAAATAACAAGATATATAGAAGAAATAAATAGTGGAAAATACAAGCTAGATATAGAAGACAATACAGAAGACGAATTGTCTATTTTGAAAAATGAAGTATATAAAACAACAATTATGTTAAAAGAAATAGCAGAAAATTCAAAACAAGATAAAATCAATCTGAAAAATTCACTATCAGACATATCACATCAACTAAAAACACCACTAACATCAATATCAATTATGCTTGATAATATTTTGGATAATCCTGAAATGAACAAAGAAACTAGAAATGAATTTATAAAAGACATAAAAAGAGAAATTATAAATATAAACTTTTTAGTGAATTCACTATTAAAATTATCAAAATTAGACGCAAACAGTGTAAAGTTCATAAATAAAGAAGAAAGAATTGAAAATATTATTAATGAAAGCATTAAAAATGTCTCAACATTGTGTGACTTAAAAGACATAAAAATAAATGTAATAGGACAAGTAGAAAGCAAAATATCTTGTGACCTAAAATGGCAAGTAGAAGCAGTAACAAACATTTTGAAAAATGCAATAGAACATTCAAGAGTAACCTCGAATGTAGATATAATTTGTGAACAAAACAAAATATATACAGAAATAAAAATTAAAGACTATGGTGTAGGAATTTCTGAAAAAGATTTACCACATATTTTTGAAAGATTTTACAAAGGCGAAAAATCTTCAAATGAAAGTGTAGGAATTGGACTAGCATTGGCAAAATCAATAATAGAAAGCAATGGCGGATACGTAGAAGCGGAATCAGAAGAAGGAAAAGGAACAATTTTTACAATCAAGTATTTTTAGAAATTGCCAACGGGGACGGACCTTTTTGGCAATAAATTGTCACTGGGGACGGTCCTTATTGGCAATTTATTGCTAAGGGAGAGAGACCCCTGCTGAACAAGAAATTTAAAAGAAGGTAGTATTATGAGTAGAAAAAATAAAGTAAAAGCATTTAAAATAATAATTGGAATAGCAGTAGTAGCATTATTAATAGGAATAAGTGTATACTTATTTCCAGTGATGAAAAATTTAGCAACAGTGGAAGGTAAAATGGCTTTCAAGGAAAAAATAGACAATTCAGGTGTGCTTGGAGTGCTAACGCTTTTTGGCCTTCAATTGGCTCAGATATTTTTAATAATAGTGCCAGGTGAACCAATAGAAATATTAGCTGGAATGTGTTATGGCAGTGTGTGGGGAACAGTGTTTATTATGACATCTGCTGCAATTGTATCTATTTCTATATATCTGTTGGTAAGGAAATTTGGTAAGAAATTTGTTTACGATTTTTGTGATGAGAAGAAAGTTTCTAAAATTGAAAACAGTAAGTTGTTTCAAAATCCGAAGAAAATTGAATTTATAATGTTGATATTATTTTTGCTTCCTGGTACACCAAAGGATTTGTTAGTATATGTTGCTGGGTTGCTACCAATTAAGCCAAGTAGATTTATTTTGATTTCGACTTTTGCTCGTTTTCCTTCTGTTATTTCTTCTACTTTGGCTGGCGATAATGTGATCAATCGGAGATTGGCGAGTTGGTATGATGTTGTATGCAGCTATTGTTTTAGTTGTGGGAGCTATTATTTTAATTGTTAGTAAATTTGATAAAAGTAATACAACATCAGATGTGCTTAATAGCATAAAAAAAGATATGTAACAAATTAAATACACAAATTATAATAAAAAAATTGACTATTAACATAAAATGTAGTATAATCTAGATATAGCATTATTGCTATTGTTGAATAAATTCCTATTCAACGAGGAGGATTGACATGAAAAAAGGAAAAGCTACTATTCACTTCTCGAGTCTTCATTTTGGCAAAGACGCAACTTGGGCCGTAGAGCTTAAATTCAGAAATGATTTAAATCATCGGTTTTCACAATTGGTGAACCTTAATGATTTGGAAAGAATTGCGGCAAACGAATATGAAACTTTTAGAAATGCATTCGAAAAAGAAAATATTCGTCAGGGGTCTAAAGTTGAGTATATGTTAGAAGGAAATGAAGTAATTGCTATTAAGTCAAAACTTAGAAATAAGTGGCTTAATCTCAAAGGTGCAGAAATGAGTATTTAGTAGCAGAAAAAAACTGTCATTAATATGGCAGTTTTTTTCATATATTAGAATGTTAAGGCTCTTTAATTTGGTCCATAACAGGCTATTTTTAGGTGAAAAAATAAAATTTTAAAAAAATATGAAAAAATTTTGAAAAATGTATTGACAACTAGAAAAAAAATTAGTATAATTAATCTCGTCGAAAGGACACACGGTCGCTTAGCTCAGCTGGGAGAGCATCTGCCTTACAAGCAGGGGGTCATAGGTTCGAGCCCTATAGCGACCACCATCTTTTACGGCCTGGTAGTTCAGTTGGTTAGAACGCTAGCCTGTCACGCTAGAGGTCGACGGTTCGAGCCCGTTCCAGGTCGCCATTTTTTTTGGCTTTATAGCTCAGTTGGTAGAGCAAGGGACTGAAAATCCCTGTGTCCCTGGTTCGATTCCAGGTGAAGCCACCAATAAAAGAACAGTAACTAAAAAGTTACTGTTTTTTTGTACAAATTTTTTAAAATAGCATATTATATAAAAACATATAAGGAGTTCTAGGTATGAAAGAAATCAAATATAACAGAGAACAAGTATATAAATATGCAAAAGAATGGGCATATAAACGAAATCCAAAATACTATAATTTTGACACAGTAGGAGGAGATTGTACAAGCTATGTATCACAATGCATATATGCTGGAATAAAAGAAATGAACTATACAAAAAACAGAGGGTGGTACTATATAAATGGAAATGAGAAATCACCATCGTGGAGTGGTGTAGAATATCTTTATAAATTTTTAACACAAAATAAGTTAGTAGGGCCATATGGTAAAGAAACAACAAAACAAAAAGTAGAAATAGGAGATATAGCGCAACTTTCTTTTGATGGGATTACATTTGGCCACACGTTAATAATTGTAAAAATAGAAAATGGTGAAATATATAGTGCATCCCATACAATAGATACTTTTGGGAAATTAGTAACAAGTTATGATTTTGAAAAAATAAGATATATTCATATACAAGGCGGGAGAAAATACTAAAAAGCTGTTGCAAATGCAATAGCTTTTTTGCTAGTAGGAATGAATGTAGTTGATAAAGTGAAAAGATAATGTTATAATGTGAGCACTAGTAAAATGTTTTAAATAAAATAGTATTTCGTTAACAACATGTAAAGCAATCAATGAATATTTTGTAGATACAGATATAGAGATATAAAGGTTACTAAAAGGAATGAGAAAATATGAAAATATATAATTTACAAGATAAATTGGAATATTTAGAAGAAGTTGCAATTTTAGAATATGAAGAATGGGCTAGTAATAAAGAAGAAAATAAACAAGCTAGAATTGAAAGAAAAAAAGAAAAAATTTGTAATATGTTTTCAGATAAATCATTTTGCAAACTAATTTTAGTGGATAATCATAAATTAATAGGATTTATATCAATCTTTCCTAACGATTGCGAAGAAGAAAAAGAATTGACTCCTTGGTATGCGACAATGTATGTAAAGAAGGAATATAGAAATCAAGGATATTCAAGATTATTAAATGATGCAATATTAAATGAAGCTAAAAAGCGAAATTTTGAAACTTTATACTTAAAGACAGATTTGTCGAATTATTATGAGAAATTTGGCGCTATTTTTATAAGAAAACTAAACAATAATGAAAAGCTATATAAATTTGACTTATAATATAGTAAAATTTGAGATGTGATAGATAAAAGAAAATGGGGGATATAAAAATTATGGATATAAAATTACTTTTTCAAGCAGCTATAAAATTTACTTTAGGTGTACTAGTAATAGGATTATTATTATTCATACCTGCAAACACTATTTATTACTGGAATGGATGGTTATTTATGGGACTTCTATTTGTTCCAATGCTTATTGCAGGAATTGTTTTAATGATAAAAAATCCAGAACTATTAAGAAAAAGACTAAATACAAAAGAAAAAGAAAGCGAACAAAAACAAGTGCTTGCATTTAGTGGTTTAATGTTTTTATTTGGGTTTATAATTGCAGGACTAAATTATAGATATAGTTGGATAACAATCCCTAATATAGTAGTAATTATTGCTTCAATTTTATTTATATTGGCATATATTTTATATGCAGAAATATTAAGAGAAAATACATATTTATCACGTACAATCGAAGTACAAGAAAATCAAAAAGTAATTGACAAAGGATTATATGGAATTGTAAGACACCCAATGTATGCAGTAACTATTTTGTTATTCTTAACAATGCCTTTAATTTTAGGTTCTATTATATCATTTGTGATTTTTTTAATGTATCCAATTATAATTAGTAAAAGGATTAAGAATGAGGAAAAGGTATTAGAAAAAGAACTAGTAGGATATACAGAATATAAAAGCAAAGTCAAATATAAAGTCATTCCATTTGTATTGTAACCATAAAAAAGTTTTAAATATTAGGATTTAGGAATAAAGAAAAGGAGAAGAATATTATGACGAAAATTAATTTTTATGATAAAGTTGATGAAAAATTATTCAAATTTGCTGTAATAATAGCAAAATCAAATAATCAATGGGTGTTTTGTAAACACAAAGATAGAGATACATACGAAGTGCCAGGAGGACATAGAGAAGCAGGCGAAGATATATTAGAAACAGCTAAAAGAGAGCTAAATGAAGAAACAGGTGCAATAGATTTTAATATCAAACCAATTTGTGCATATTCTGTAACAGCACCTAATAATTTTGATGGACAAGAAACTTTTGGAATGCTTTATTATGCAGATATTAAAAGTTTTGATGAAAAATTATGTTATGAAATAGAAAAAGTTATTTTAACAGATGATTTAGTAGATAACTGGACATATCCTAAAATTCAACCAAAATTATTAGAAGAAGCTAGAAGAAGGAAAATTTTGTAAAAATTTCGATTTATGAGAAAAATTTATTCAGATGACAATAATTTTATATGATAACTATGTAGTAATTTTATTAGGAGAGAAAAATAAAAAGATATATTCCAATAAGAGATAAAATGCCAAGAAAATCATAAATATAAAGTAGAGAAATTTGAAAGGAGACAAATATGGAAAAAACATTAAAAATAATAACAGAGAATTGCCCACAAAATCATAAGTGTCCAGCTGTAAAAGTTTGCCCAGTAGGAGCATTAAGCCAGAAGGACTTTGAAGCACCAAAAATCGATTATGATAAATGTATAAGATGTGGCAAATGCTCAAACTTTTGCCCTAAAAAAGCATTAGTATTAAAATAATAATAAACAGAAAAATGAGGAGAAACAAAATGGAAAAAGAGATAGTTTTTGTAACACATAATACAGGAAAAATAAAATCAGCCGAAAAATACTTTAAAAATCTAAAATTCACGACATTCAACTATGAACTAGACGAACCAAGAAGTGATGATATAAAAGAAATAGCCACGGCAAAAGTAAAACAAGCATATGAAATAGTAAAAAGACCATGTATAGCTCTTGATACAGATTTTAGAATTGACGAATTAAACGGTTTTCCAAGAGCATTTGTAAACTTTGCTTTAGACACAATAGGAATACAAGGAATGTTAAGACTAATGGAAAATAAAGAAAACAGAACGTGTTCATTTAACGAATGTCTAGCATATCACGACGGAAAAGAAATCCACTATTTTTATGGGAAACATCCACGGAAATTTGTCAAAGGAAATTCAAGGAATTGATAGAGAAGAAAAATGGTCTGACTTATGGTATGTTTTTAAGCCAAAAGGATTTGATAAAACCTTAGCCCAAATGGATTCAGATGAGAGAGAAAATAGAAGGAAAATTGATGGCTCAGTACAGGCGATGCAGGAATTTGCAAAGTGGTATGAGTAAAAAAATAAAGTGTTAAAAGAAAAGAGATAGAAAATGAAAAAAATCATACAAATATTAGGAATAACATTCCTAGCAATCATAGTAATACTAAACTTAATATTCACAGCAAAACTCGACACATCAGAACACATCACAATCAGTAACAATACACTAATATACACAATAGGAATAATAGCAAGCGGAATAATCATATACATGCTCACCAAAAAAATCAATGAACACATAGAAACAAAAGAAAGCAAAAAGCGAATACTAATTATAGCAATTATTGCATACATAATATTTAATATAATATGGGTTATATTAGTAAATCCGCCGATTGTTGGAGATCAAATTCATGCCTGTAATTTAGCACAAACTTTTTACAACAACAACTTAGGACAATACTTACCAAATATGACATATGCAGGAATACCATTAGGACAATACATGCAATCATATCACCAACAAATTTCACTATCATTTGTATTTAGCATATTTTTCAGAATAATACACTTTGATGTAATTGAAATCCTAAGAGCATTAAATGTTATAGGAAATATATTAATGATAGTTGCTCTATATAAAATAGGCAAACAACTATCAAAAAAATATGAAATAAACAATGTAAGATTATTTTTATTAACACTAACATTCATATCAATACCAATGCTATCAACATTCATATATGGAGACATACCAAGCCTAGCGCTATGTTTATTTGCAATATATTTTATGATGAAATATACAGAAACTAAAAAAATTAAATATCCAATATTTGCAGCAGTTTTTACAATGATAGCATATATGATGAGAATGAATAGTTTGATTTTTATAATTGCAACTACAATGTATCTAATATTTAGTTTATTTAAAGAAATAAAAAACAAGAACTGGAAACAAAATCTAATCGAAACACTAATAATTTTAATGTATATCATCATTTCTATTGTACCAGCAGGGTTAGTACAAAACTATTATTTAGATAAATACAACATGGATAAAAAAGCAGAATACCCTACAATAAGTTATATCTTAATGGCTATGGAAGAATCATGGCGTGGAAACGGATGGTATAACGAAAAAAGAGGCGAATATGCCTTGAAAAATATAGAACAAGCAAAAGAAGAATATGTAGATGAAGTAAAACAAAGGCTAGCATACTTTGCTCAAAATCCTGGTTATACACTAGAATTTTATACAAAAAAAGTGACATCTATGTGGACAGAAAATACATATTCTGCAATAAGGAGCAATATAGTAAAAGAAAATGACCCAATAGAAAATGGAACAGGTATATTGATGTTTTATCAAAAAGCATTATTATTGGTAATCTGCGTATGTTGTATTACTTTTTTAATAAAAAATAGAAAAGACATTTCATTAGAGGCACTTTTCTTGATTACTGTTTTCATTGGTGGATTTGCATTTCATATTCTATGGGAAGCGAAGTCAAGATATATAATCCCATACATAGTAGTGTTAATTCCAATAGCATCTATAAAGATAAATTGTGAAACTAATATAGGCGAAATATTTAAAAGAATATATTCAAAAGTTTTTAAAAAGGAATCGAAATAGTAAAAGAACCCAAATTGTTAGACAAAAAGTTTAACAATTTGAGTTCTTTTCATTCTACTTTTATTTATCAACTTTCATATTATCGCCATAGCGCTTAACTTTTTGAGTAGTAGTTTTCTCAAATTCTTTATCACGAACACCAAAGCTTTTAATATGTTTGTAATTAGGAAGTTTTTTATTAACATTGCTAACAACATCAGACATAACCTTCCAAATTTCTTCCTTAGTAGGAACACTACCTTTTAAATATTCTGTAATAGCCTGAATATTTGGATAAATTTGAGCATTTATATAAGTTTCATCATCATTTTCTTTGTGAATGCCTAATACTAGAGCCTCAGAAATTAAAGGATTATCATTTAAATAATACTCAACTTCTTCAGGATAAATGTTTTTACCATTTTTAGTAACAATAACACTTTTACATCTACCAGTAATATATAAATAACCATTTTCATCAATTTTACCTAAATCGCCAGTATGGAACCAGCCATCAACAATAGTTTGATTTGTTTTTTCTTCATCTTCATAATATCCAAGCATAACATTTGGACCCTTAACAAGAATTTCTCCAACACCTTCATCATTTGGCGAATCAATTTTATATTCCACATTTGGAATAGGAAGTCCAGCAGAATCATCCCTTTGGAAAAAGTCCGTATTTCCAGCAACTAGTGGGGCACATTCTGTCAAACCATATCCTTGTAAAGTATTCAATTTTAAATCTCTAAAATCTGATAAAATATTTGGATTTGCAGCAGCTGCACCAACAATAAATACACGAAGCCTTCCGCCCAAAGTATTTTTAACTTTATTTCTAACAATTTTCTTCATAAAGAAAGGTAAGCTAGAATAAGGGGTTTCGCCATTAGAATTTCTATATTTTTCAGGTAAAGTTTTATTCATATTTTTTACAATATTTTTGTGCAAATTCTCTAAAAGCAATGGTACACATAAAATAACAGAAGGATGATACTCTTGCATATTTTTTGCAATATATCTTAGTCCTTCACAATGTGCAACACTCGCACCACTGTAAATAGGTAGTAAAAATCCAATTGTACATTCATAAGTATGATGTAGTGGTAAAATTGATAAAAATAAATCACTTCTTTTTACTTTTACAATTCCATATATTGATAATATATTTGAGCATATATTTCTTTGAGATAAACACACACCCTTAGCACTTCCAGTTGTACCAGAAGTAAATAGTAAAATACGTAACTCATCAGGGTCAATAGTTATATCATCAAATTTTGTGTTTCCATTTTCATAAGACTTTTTCCCAGTTTCTAAAACAGAAGCAAAGTTCTTTTCAAAAGTAATGAACTCAGTATCAGGATTTTCAACCTTTTGTATGTTATCTAAAATAGAAGATAAATTTTTATCATCTCCCAAAATACACACAGTTTGAGAAACATTCATAAAATTAATAACATCATCAGTATGTAACTCTTTATCAATAGGAACAACAATACCAACAATAGTAGCAGCCATATAAGAAACGCACCAATCATAACTATTTTTACCAATAACCGCAATACGTCTATTTAAAAAACCTTTATCAATTAAACTAGTACCAAGGTTAACAACATCATTTTTGAACTGTTCATATGTAACAGTTTCAATTTCTCCATTTTTATTTTTCTTCTTAAAAGCTGTTCTATTACGATAAATATCGCCTGAACGATAAAGCATATCCTTTAAATTTGTAACTTCTTCTGTTTTGTGATATTTTTCTCTTAATTGCTCTGCAACAGTAAGACTTTGTTTTTTGCTCATTTTTAAATTCATTCCTTCCTATCTTTTTTATTTATATCTATAAAAAATAAAATTAGTATCTTGTTTTAGAGTAACATTACCATCATATATAGATCTTTCTTCTGTCTCTAATGGTAAACTAGCATATACAGTAGTTTTAAACTCTTGATCTAAATTATTTGTAATGTATATATCAAATGAAACTTTGCAAGCTATATTATTTAATAAAACATTGCAACTTTTTAATAACGAACCATCATAAGTAAGAGGCTTTGACGTATCTGTTAAAGTATAATCAGACTTTATATTACTATTAACATAGCTAAGCACAATAGGATTTGCTAAATTATTATACAAAGTAGGTTTATTCAAATCAGTCTCATCCTCTGAAGTTATCTCAAACTCCAACTTATTGTCAATCAAGTTTTCATCTATTATATCACTCTTAGCAAAATTATTAATATTTTTGTAATACAACTTTGGCTCGCCTAACGTTGGTGATTGCTCATATTTGATATTATCAATATAAACCTTTTTAAACGTATTCTCTAAATTTTTCTCTCCACTATCACTAGGACTACTTATAAAAAAAGCCATATCTGTGTATTGATATAAATTTTCAATTGTAAAATTTGAACTAGTAGCAGTCTTATTTTTAGCATCACAACTACTAAAAAAAGTAATCTTATCAATTGAAAATACAGTCTTTTCATTCTTACTTGCAAACGAAAGTAAATTATTTTCAAGCCTACTTTTTAAAATAGCCCTATTAAAAAATAAATATGTAATTGTAAGTATTATAAAAATCAAAATTGCTGTTAAAACAGTCAATATAACTTTTTTCTTATCCATAATTTCTCCTTTTTGCCACTGGGGACGGACCTTTTTGACAATTTATTGCCAAAAAGGTCCGTCCCTAATGGCAATTTATATAATAGTATAAATTTTAAATAAAATCAAGTGTTATAAAAATTTCCATAATTTTAAATTGACAAAAAAACACGAAAAAGGTAGAATTATATTAGGTGATAAAATGAAAGCGAAAGATAAAAGAAGGAAATACATAAATGTAGCAATATTTTTGGCATCTATTACTATTATATTAATGGGAATAGTATTTTATGACCATTACTTAAAGACGAGTGAAGTACTTGCAAAAAGTGAACAAGAGATAGAAGAGATAAAAATAAGTAATGCAAGTCCAATAAATATAGATGAAATTATTGCAAATAATATAAGTGATGAACAGGAAGAATATTATACAGAAGAAATAGATTTAGAATACATAACAAAATATCAGAATAATCCAGAACTTCCAAAAGGTATGGTTCAAGTTATACAAGAAGGAAGAAGTGGAAAGCAGGCGATAACACGAAGAAAAGTATATGAAAATGGAGTGCTAAAAGCAGAAGAGCAAATAAGTTCTAAAATAACAAAAGCTTCTGTAAATAAAATTGTAGAAGTAGGTATAGGAAAGTATACAAGTTCATACAAAGTAAAAGTAGGAGACATAGTGTATGTAACATCAGATAGATTGGGTGTTATGCTAGAGCCAAATGAAGAAGCAGAAAAGTTGACAACGTTAGATAGGGATACAGAACTAAAAGTTTTAGGAATAAATGATAATTGGTATAGAATATCAACAGCAGGTACAACAGGATATGTGAAAGCAGAAAATACTACATATATAAATAAGAATGAGCCAGAACAAGGAAACACAAGCAATAGTGGCAATGGTGGTAAAATTGCAGCTCCAAGTTTTGATATGGCACTAAATAAACCGAGTGGATTGACATTAGAACAATTTAAAAAGATTTTAACAGATAGTAAAGATACAAATAAAGTGTTTGCTAATAATGCAGAATATTTTTATTACATAGAAAAACAATATAATATTAATGGAGTTTTTGTTGCAGCAGTTGGAATACACGAAAGTACGTGGGGAACGTCAAAAATAGCTAATCAAAAGCATAATTTGTTTGGATATGGAGCATATGACAGCAATCCATATAATGGTGCATATCAATTTTCAGATTATTCAGAAAGTATAGATTTAATTGCGAGAGTTTTTGTAAAATACTATATAAACCCAAAAGGAACAAGTATTTATGGTGGAGAAAAGGCAGTTGCTACATATTATAATGGACCAACATTAACAGGAATAAATAAAAAATATGCAACAGATAAAAACTGGGCAAATGCAGTATATAAGCATATAAAATATTTATATAATAAATTGTAAAAAATTCTTGCTATTTTTTACAATTTATTGTATTATATAGAAGTATAAAGTTTATAAGGCCTAATTTGCCAAAAAGAACTTGGAAGAAAGGGGCAAGAAAATGAAAAAGATAGTATTAATTGTTACAATTTTAGCACTAATAATGGGAATATTCTTAAATGTTAGTACATCATATGCAGCGGAAAAAGCAATTGATGAAAAAACAGAAAGCAAAATAGTAGAAATAAAAGAAAATGCAGCAAATTCATTAGAAGACTATAAAGAAAAATATGGTTCAGACGCTTACGGATTTGTAGCATACATTTTAAATCTAGTTAGAATATACAGTATACCATTATGTTTCTTAGGAATAGCAATGGGAGCCATACATCAATATGTAATAGGTGTAAGAAAATTAGACACACTAGAAAGAGGAATGGCTTTAATAGTAAGCTTTGTAACAATATTAATTATATGCCAAATCTTACCACTAGCATTTGCAGTGTTTGTAAAATTTGGAAGGGGGTAACAAATGAAAGTTCTATTTGCTGTAAGTAATGAAGAAATATCAGAATTAATTGTAAAAAAATATCAAAAAGAATACAAACAAATCATTTCATACAAAAACGTATATTACTTTAACGCAATATTGAAAGAAATACAAAAAGACAAAAATTACGATAGAATAGTAATAAGTGAAGACTTAGAAGCATTCACACACACACAATACGACCAAATTGACAAATTCATATTTGAAAAATTAGACAGTATAAGTGATGAAGCTTCAAATATGCGTGGAAATGACATTCCAATAATTTTAATATGTTCTGATAGAAGAACAAAATCAGAAGAAATGCTAGTAAAAATATTTGGAATAGGTGTATATAATGCAATAATAGGAACAGACAGAAGTGTTGACGAAGTATGTAAATTGATAAACAGACCACGTCTAAAAAAAGAAGCAAAAGCATACTACAAAATAGACGCTGAAAATGTAAGCTATCAAAGCGAAAGCGAAAATGATGTCAGTGAAATGGAAATACAAAATATTTTAGCACATTACAAAAGGTTAGGAAAAAATGAAGACAGATTTGTAGACAGCTTTGACAATATAGCAGCACAATACAATGACACTCAACTAAGAATTATAAGCAAATTTTTGCCATTAAATGTAAGAGCTGTATTGGAAGAAAGGTCACCAAAATATCAACAAGTAATGTCATTCAACAATAAAGTTTCAGATAAAATAAGAAAAACCAAAGAAGACGAAAAGCAAGGTCCTAGCGAAAAACTTTTAATGTCATCAAATAAACCAAGAATAAAACCAACATCAGTAGTAATCCCAACAAACATAGATATGAACAGTGAAAAGAAATTAGCTAGAAAGAAGACAGAGGCACCAAAAGAAGTTTCAGAAGAAAAAGTACACGAAATTGAAGAGATTAAGGAAATAGAACCAGTAACTTCAATAGAAGAAACAGAAGTGGTAGAAGAAACTCCAAAGGAAAAGAGAAAGCCGGGAAGGCCACCAAAAAACAAGAAGGAAGAAACTCCAAAGGAAAAGAGAAAGCCAGGAAGGCCACCGAAAAACAAGAAGGAAGAAACTCCGAAGGAAAAGAGGAAGCCGGGAAGGCCACCAAAAAACAAAACAGAAGAACCAATTGAAGACTTTTTACCAAAGGTTGACGAAAAGGTAGAAGAAGATAACGATTTTGTATTACCTGGATTTGAAGAAATAGAAGAACCTTCAAACGAAGAAAAAGTTTCAAGTTTCTATGATGAAGAAGAAAACGAATCAATTAACAATACAATGCTACCAGGATTTGATGAAGAGCCAGAAGAACAAAATTATTATCAAAAACCAGAAGAACATCAAATAGTAGAACCAGTAAGAACAGTAGTAGAGCCAGTAAGACAAGAATATAGCATACAAAAAGAGAACATAGAAACAGTTGACTTATCTTATTTACTATCATCAGACAAAAAAATAGTAACATTTGTAGGAACAAGCAAAAATGGAACATCATTTATAGTAAACAACCTAGCAGAATTACTATCTTCAACAGGAGTAAATGTAGCAATATTAGACACAACAAGAAATAAAAACTCATATTACATATATACTAATAATGAAGAAGAACTAAGAGAAATTGCAACACATAGTATATATGACCTGACAAAAGGAGTAGCAAGCGGGATACAAATAAATAAAAATTTAACAGTGTATACATCAGTGCCAAACGAAGATGAAGGAATCGAAAATGCGGACAAGATATTAGAAACACTATTACAAAATCATACATTAATTTTAATAGATACAGATTTCGAAACACCAGTTAGATATTTTAAACAATCACAAGAAACATATTTAGTACAAACATTAGACATACTAACAATACAACCGCTAACAGAATTTTTAAGAAATTTAAAAGCAAAAGATGCTTTGGATGAAAAGAAACTAAGAATTATATTAAATAAAATGGTGAGAATAAAAACACCTGAAAAAGCAATAATCGCAGGTATGGCGAATTACAATGACCCAGCAATGTCATTTATGACAAAACTATTTGATAACACACTAATAAAATACATATCAATTCCTTTTGAAGAAGAAATATATGCAAAATATTTACAAAATGTGATAGAATGTAGTTTGTCATTAAAAGGATATTCTAAAGGATTTATGCAGATACTTAGAGAACTATCAAATATGGTATATCCGCTAACAAACACATATACACCTCCAACATCAGGAGGAAATAAAGGTAGAAATACTTTTACACCAAATATGAATAATACATTAAATCAAATGAAAAATAATTATTAGAATGTACTGAAAGGGGAAAATAAGTGATAATAGCAGTAGTTATAGTATTAGTGGTAGTTATATTTGGACTAATAGTGTACAATATAACGATACACAAAAAAATACAAAAATTTAACAATTTAAATCAAAAAATTAGAAACTTAAATGTTGTGCAAGATTTCATAAACGCAATAGGAGAAACATCAACAGTAGAAAACAAAATAAAGAAAATAAATGACATTTTAATAGAAAGATATGAAATCAAATACTCAACAATAGTTGTATATGATGGAGCAGAATATCAAGTAAAAACATCTAATGTAGACCCAAAACACTGGGATTCATTAAGAAACTTGCATAAAGTAGAAATGTTTAAAGACAGTATAGAAGCCGCTGTTCCAAAATCAGTAACAGTAAACAATGAAAATGAAAGATTACCATATCAACAAATGGAATTTGGAAGAGCAAAATCAGCTATATTTTTCCCACTATATATAGATAATGTATATATTGGATATTGGATAATAGAAAGCGGAACACCACACGACTTTGATAACATAGATATAACAGTATTAGAAATAATAAAAGAAAACATTGTTGCAGTACTAAAAACAGTAGTACATCAAAAAACACTAGAATCAATAGTAAGAGAAGACCAATTTACAGGACTAAATTCAGAAGCATATCTATATGGTGAAGGCAAAAAAATAATAGAACAATATACAATATCAACAATGTGTATGTTCAAAGTAACAAACATACAACAAATAAATAAGCAATATTCTAGAGATTTGGGAAACAAAGTAATTACAGAAATAAGCAAATATATAAAAGAAAACCTATCAGATGAATACGTATTTGTAAGATATATGGGGCCAAAATTTGTAATTGCATTCTCAGGTGTAGACGCAACAGGTGTAGCAGATTTCTTAAATGAAATCAAAGAAAAAATAGAAACAACACCAATAAAACTAGAAGAAGAACCACAAGTATATGAAGAGCCTAAGAAAAAGATAGCGAAGAAAAAACAAGTAGAACAAGTTGCAACACCAAGATTAAACTTTGTAATATCTTCATATTATAAAGGTACAGGAATAGAAAAAGTATTGAAAAAATTAGAAGAATACTTAGATAGCGCTGACATAAATGAAAGCGATATAACAAATATATAAATTAAAGGAGGATTATAACTATGGAATTTGACAAAACAATGCACTTTCAAGTAGAAAGAGAAGAAAATACAAAATGCAGAGAAATACTAAAAGAGGTATATGAAGCATTAGTAGAAAAAGGATATAATCCAATAAATCAAATTGTTGGCTATATATTATCAGGAGACCCAACATACATCACAAGCCATAATGACGCAAGAAATAAAATAAGAGCAATAGAAAGAGACGAACTACTTGAAAAAATGGTAAAAGATTATATAGGGCTAGAAGACTAAACCATGAGAATATTAGGAATAGATTATGGAGAAGCAAGAGTTGGAATAGCTGTAACAGATTTATTGGGAATAACAGCACAAGGACTAGAAACAATACAAAGAAACGGCTCAGATAAAGTAATATTAAGAAGGCTAGACGAAATATTTGAAAAATATGAAGTAGACACAATAGTAGTAGGAATGCCACTTAATATGAATGGAACAATGTCAGAAAGAGCCAAAATAACAGAACAATTTGTACACAAATTGAAATGTAAATACAACAAAATGAAGATAGAAACAATAGATGAAAGGCTAACAACAGTTGAAGCTCATAAAACAATGAATTTTTTAGAAGTCAACAAGAATAAAAAGCGAAATATAGTAGATACTATATCTGCAGTATATATTTTAGAGACATACTTAAACAAAATGAAAAATCTTAAAGAACAATAAAAATATAAGAAATGTTAAAAATATATTGCAAAAAAAATAAAATTACGATATTATATTTAAAAAATATATAAATATGAAAGGAGAAAGAAATGGAAGAAAATTACGAGGGAGAAGAACTAGATAACATAGTACAATTATATGATGAAGAAGGAAACGAAGTAAACTTTGAATTTTTAGATTTAGTAGAATTAGACGATGAACAATACGTAGTATTACTACCAATTACAGAAGAAGGCGAAGAAGAAGAGGGAGAAGTAGTAATATTAAAACTAGAAGACAGTGAAGAAGACGAAGAAAAAGAATCATATGTAAGCATCGACGACGAAGAAATATTAAACAAAGTATTTGAAATATTCAAAGAAAAATTCAAAGATGACTTTGACTTTGTAGACTAATAAAATATAAAAGGTAAAGGTGAAGGAAAGAATAAAATTCTTTTACTTCACTTTTTACAAATAAAGGAGGAAAACAAATGAAAAACTTTTCAACGTGGATGTTAGTAATGTTTATGATAATGTTTTGGGTATTCAGAATAATAGTAGCACTTGCAGGAGAACTACACTGGGATTTAGGTGGAATAGCACCATTAAACCAAACATTTGAGATAGTATTGCTATTTGTTGCATTATTAAGTTTAGTATTAGTAATAAAAAGAAAAATAGCAGGAGGACTAATTTATCTATTAGGTTATGGAATGTACTTTGGTGTAGATGTAGTAAATAACATACAAGTAATAATGTCAGCAGTAGAAGGAAATGTTGATATAAATGCATATGCTAATTTATTTATATCATTGGTTGGAATAATTTTGGCAGTAGCAGTTATGTTAGATTTACTTATGGATAAGAGCAGAAAGAATAATCCAAAGGATAAGAAAACTGATTGGTTTCATACTAATGAGCAATATGATAGACAGCTTGATGAAAGGGCTGATAAGAATAATTACAGGACTTTGTAGTTGTGTAAGAAAGAAACTAATTTTTAAAGTTAGTTTCTTTTTTGCCCTAATATGGCTCTAATTATTGAAAAATATTGGTTTTTGTATTATAATATTTAAGTGAGTAACTGTATGAAAATAGGGTACAGTTAAAAATGAGAGAAGGTTAAATTAATGAATAAAAAAGAAGAAACAATATCAAAAACAAACATAAACTGGTATCCAGGTCACATGGCAAAAACAAGAAAACAAATAGAAGCAGACCTAAAAATGGTAGACATAGTAATAGAACTACTAGACGCAAGAATACCAAAGGCAAGTCAAAACCCAGACATAGCAAGAATAACAGCAGGAAAGAAAAAAATAGTAGTGTTAAATAAATGTGACCTAGCAGACGAAAAGAAAAACAGCCAATGGATAAGCTACTTCAAAAAACAAGGAATACCAGCAGTGTTAACAGACTCAAACACAGGAAAAGGAATAGAAAACTGCATAAAAGAAATAGAAAAAATAATGGAAGAGCAAATGCAAAAACAGGCAGAAAAAGGAAGAATAGGCAGAAAAATAAGAGCAATGATACTAGGAATACCAAACGTAGGAAAATCATCATTCATAAATAGAATATCAAAAAGTACAACAGCAGGAGTAGGAAACAAGCCAGGAGTAACAAAACAAAAACAATGGATACGAATAAACGACAAAATAGAACTATTAGACACACCAGGAGTATTATGGCCAAAATTTGAAAGTGAAGACGTAGCACTAAAACTAGCATTTACAGGAACAATAAAAGAAGATATACTACAAAGAACAGAAATAGCATATCAATTAGTAAAATTCTTATTAGAAAATTATCAAGAAAAGCTAATAGAAAGATATGGACTAACTGAAAGTTACATAAAAGAAACACTAAATCAAGAACAAGCAGAAAACATCAATATATATGAAATAATGCTAGAAATAGGCAGAAAAAGAGGATGTATAATTTCAGGCGGAAACATAGACGAAGAAAAAACATCAAGAATAATATTAGATGAATTCAAAAATGGAAAACTAGGGAAAATAACATTAGAGTGATGCTTTTGGGGACGGAGCAAAAAAACATCACTAATGAAATTAAAGAAGTGTCCCAAGTGGACAAAAATGTCCAAAAGGAAACGTCCCCGATGGACAGAAAGGAGACTTGAAATTAATGAAATTTATAAATTTAGAAAAGAGTGAGACTGAAGTTAATATGATGTCTCCACTTACATGGGCATACGTGGGAGATTGCGTATATGAGTTATTTATCAGAACAGAACTTATAAATAAAACAAATTTAAAACCACATAAGTTACATATAGAATCAATAAAATATGTTAAAGCACAGGCACAAGCAGAATTTTTGAAAAGCATTATGGAAGATTTGACAGAAGAAGAAAAAGATATAATTAGACGTGGAAGAAACGCAGAAAATCACCATTTACCTAAAAACTGTGATGTTAAAGATTATATGTATGCTACTGCGTTTGAGGCTTTAATAGGTTACTTATATTTAAATGGAAGAGAAGATAGATTAAAAGAAATTTTTGACAAAATATTTGACTGATTTGATTAATTTGTCTTGACGTATCGATAAAAAAATGATATAAATAAAAGTGCCGAAATAATTAGGCACTTTAAATTTATATGGCCCGTTGGTCAAGCGGCTAAGACGCCACCCTCTCAAGGTGGAATCATGGGTTCGATTCCCGTACGGGTCACCAATACAGAATCTCTATAATTATTGAAGTATCAATTTTTATAGAGATTTTAAAATAAAAGAAAGAGGTCATAAATGAAGGAAAAATATGTTTTAATGAACCAAAATACAGAAGTATTAAAATTTGAATTTGACAAAGACTTAAATGTAATAACCAATATAGAAGAAATATACAACATAGAATATGCCCCATTAAACATAAAGAACATAGATGAAGAAAAAAGAGTAATTGAGTTAAATAATTGGTTTAACGAAAGGGGAATACCAGTATACAGAGACAATGTCAAAGAAATCATTGAGATATTTGGTGTTAGTAACATAAAAGAATTGACAAGCAGAGACTATGCATTATCATTATCAGACCAGTACTGGTTTAAACCAGTAGAAAATAGCAATTTACAATGGGAAGATATAAACTATTTCGATAAAGATTACAATAGCTTTAGTTTCGCAGATGCCACATATGGTAGTGGAGCAGGAACAACACTAAAACAAACCTCAAATGAACATTCAGACAGAACACCAAACAATACTGCAAATGGTCAACTAAAAAAAGTGTGGATAAAGCAAAATAATGAAAACTATTTGTATAAAGGAGCAGGAACAATTCATAACTTTGAGCCAATAAATGAAGTGCTAGCAAGCAAGATATGTGAAATTTTAGAAGTTCCATATGTTGAATATTATATAGATATAATACATAGCAAAAGGCAAGACAATTTAGTTAGTGTGTGCAAATGCATAATAGATAAAAATGAAGAAATTATACCAGCTCATAGTATACTAACAGAAGAAAAAGGCAAAATAACAAAAACTATAGAAGACTATTACACATATTTGCAAATACTAAAAAAACACAATGTTCCAAATGCAGAAGAGTACTTGCAGAAAATGTTCTTGTTGGATTATATTATGCTGAATGAAGATAGGCATTTAAATAACTTTGGAATTATAAGAGATGTGAAAACACTAGAATGGAAAAGAATATGTCCAATATTTGATACTGGAAGAAGTATGAATACAAATGTAACAACAAGTTATTGGGATTTTAAAGAAGGTGAAGTCAAATGTTTTACAAAAGAATTGATTTCAAGTAAAAAATTAGAAAAAATATTAAAAAAAGATATAACAGATAGTCAAATTGAGAAATTAAAGGAATTAGCTGATTTTTATAGGTCAATGCTAGTTGAATACAAGAATTATACTAAGCTTTCTGATGAAGAAATTAACAAATTATATGAAGGATATAAAAAGAGAATAGAATGCTTGGAAGAAATATTCCAGAGGCAACTGTAGAAGGAGATATATTTTCAATAGCAGCAACTACGATAGGGAAGTTTTATACTAAATATTTGACAGTTCCTCCAATCCGTGGTAAAATAGAAAAAGCAATGAAAAAGTAGGAGGAAACAAAAAATGAAAAGAATAGTAACAATAAAAACAAGAAACTTAGAAGAAAGCGAAAAAAACGGTGGATGTGGAGAATGCCAAACATCATGCCAATCAGCATGTAAAACATCATGCGGAGTAGCAAACCAAAAATGCGAAAACGCAAACAAATAATTAAATAAAAAACAAAAGAATTGCCGGACGCCAAATAAAAGAATTTGGAACGGCAATTTATTTTGAAAATTATCATAAAAATAGGAGAAATAAAAATGATACACCAATACAAACTAAACGGATTTAATATAGTATTAGACACATACAGCGGAGCAGTACACTGTGTAGACGACCTAAGCTATGACATAATTGAATTATATGAAACAAAAAGCAAAGAAGAAATAAAACAAAAAATGCAAGAAAAATATGAAGAAATAACAGAAAAAGACATAGAAGAAACATTTGAAGAAATAGACAACTTAAAAAAAGAAGGGAAACTATTCACAAAAGACATCTTCGAAAACAAAGAACTAGACTTAAAGAAAAGAGACACAGTAGTAAAAGCATTATGTTTACACATAGCACACACATGTAACCTAAACTGCGAATACTGCTTTGCAGGCCAAGGAAAATATCATGGAGAAGATGCATTGATGAGTTTTGAAGTTGGAAAACAAGCATTAGATTTCTTAGTGAAAAACTCAGGAACAAGAAAAAACTTAGAAGTAGACTTTTTTGGTGGAGAGCCACTTGTAAACTTTGATGTTGTAAAACAATTAGTAGAATACGCAAGAAGTATAGAAAAAGAAGCAGGTAAGAACTTCAGATTTACACTAACAACAAATGGTGTACTTCTAGATGATGATGTAATAGACTTCCTAAACAAAGAAATGAACAATGTGGTACTAAGTCTTGATGGAAGAAAAGAAGTTCACGACAGATTAAGAAAAAAACTAAATGGAGACGGAAGTTATGACATAATAGTTCCAAAATTCAAAAATTTTGTAGAAAAAAGAGGAAACAAAGAATACTACATGAGAGGAACATTCACAAGAAATAACCTAGATTTCACAAACGACATATTCCATATGGCAGATCTTGGATTTACAGAACTATCAATGGAACCAGTAGTATCAAGTCCAGACGCAGAATACGGACTAAAAGAAGAAGACTTAGATAAAATCTACGAGCAATACGAAATATTAGCAAAAGAAATGATAAAAAGAAAAAAACAAGGAAATCCATTTACATTTTACCACTATATGATAGACTTATCAGCAGGACCATGTATTTATAAAAGAATAACAGGATGTGGTTCAGGAACAGAATACTTAGCAGTAACGCCATCAGGAGACTTCTACCCATGTCACCAATTTGTTGGAGATAAAAAATTTCTAATGGGAAATGTAAAAGACGGAGTAACAAACACAAAAATAAGAGACGAATTTAAACTATGTAATGCATATTCAAGAAAAGAATGTAAAGACTGTTGGGCAAAACTATATTGCAGTGGTGGATGTTCAGCAAATGCCTACCATGCAACAGGTAGTATAAACAATGTATATGAATATGGTTGCAAATTATTCAAAAAAAGAATTGAATGTGCAATTATGGTAAAAATAGCAGAAGCAATGGAAGAAGACGAAATGTTAGCAACTTGCTAGACAAAAAAATAAAAATGCTATAAACTTGCTGAAGAGCAAGAAGAGGAAATAAAATGGAGAATTTATATAATAAATTAGAAAGTTATAATAAACAAAACTATTGCCCAATGCATATGCCAGGACATAAAAGAAACACAGAATTATTGGGAAGTAAACTACCATACAACATTGATATAACAGAAATAGACGGATTTGACGACTTACATAACTCACAAGGTGTAATAAAAGAAATTCAAGAAAAAGCCCAAAAACTTTTTGGGACAGGCCAAAAAAGTTTTGAATGCGGACGTTTTGGGACAGTCCCAAAAAGTTTTATACTAGTAAATGGTAGTACTTGTGGACTTTTAGCAGGAATAAGAGCAGTGGTAAAACCGCGGAGACAAAATACTAGTTGCTAGAAACTGCCATAAATCTGTGTACAATGCAATTGAGCTAAACTTTTTAGAACCAATTTATTTAAAGCCAAATATAAACCAATATGGAATTGAAGAAGAAATATCTGTTGAAGAAATTCAAACTAAAATAGAACAAAACCAAGATATAAAGCTTGTTGTAATAACATCTCCAACATATGAAGGTGTAATTAGCAACATAAAAGAAATAGCAAAAATAGCGCATAAATATTCAATACCAGTATTAGTAGATGAAGCACATGGTGCACATCTTAATTTTGATGAAAATTTAAAACAATATGAAGCACTGAATTCAGGAGCAGATATCGTAATACAAAGTTTACACAAAACATTACCAGCTTTAACGCAAACAGCAATTATGCACATAAATAGTGAATTTGTAGACGAGAAGAAAATAGAAACTCAATTGGCAATATTTGAAACAAGTAGTCCTTCTTATATATTGATGTCTTCTATTGAAGAATGCTTAAATATACTAGAAAATCAAGGAAAAGAGCTATTTGAAGAATATAATAAAAGATTAGAGGAATTTTATGAAGAAACAAAAAGTCTTAAGAAATTAAAAATCTTAGGAAATATTGTTTCTGACAAACTTATATATGACAAAGGAAAAATTGTTGTAATAACTAAAAACACAAATATTACAGGAAAAGAACTGGCAAATATTTTAAGAAATAAATATAAAATTGAAGTAGAAATGAGTTCTATTAACTACATTATCGCAATGACTAGCGTTTGTGATAGTGAAGAAAATTTTAAAAGGTTAATTACAGCTCTGAAAGATATAGACAATCAAGTGGAACATACAAAAACTAACGAAATAGATTATATAGTCAATATCCCTGAAAAAGCTATGAGCATAAACCATGCAATTTTTGCTGAGAAATCGGAATTGATTAATATAGAAGATGTTAGAAATAAAATTTCTAAAGAGTATGTTTGGGTTTATCCGCCAGGGATTCCGTTAATTACTCCAGGAGAAATTTTTGACCAAACTATAATTGATAAGTTGTTGCAGTTTGAGGCTTCAAATATAGAAGTACGTACGTCTTCTGAGAACTTTCCCAATATAATTGTAACAACTGATTAAGGATTTTTTGTGAAAACAGTTGTAAAAAAAGGAAAAAATTGATATACTTATAACGAGAAAAATAAGTATATTTTTTTTTACAAAGAATACTTAAAAGGAGGAAGAAAAATGAGTGAAGAAAATAAGAATGAAGAGATTGTAGAACTAGAAAGCGAAATAACAACAACAGCAGAAGACAACGGAATAAAAATATCAGATGACGTAGTAGCAGTAATAGCAGGAGTAGCAGTATCAGAAGTGCCAGGAGTAGCAGGAATGTCAGGCGGATTTGCAGGTGGAATAAGTGAAGTACTAAGTGGAAAGAAGAACCTAGCAAAAGGAATAAAAGTAGAAGTAGCAGACACAGATGCAAAAATAGATGTAAACATCATAGTAGAATATGGAACAAGAATCCCAGACGTAGCATTTGAAATCCAAACAAAAGTAAAGAAAGCAGTAGAAAATATGACAGGATTAAAAGTAGAAGAAGTAAATGTACACGTTCAAGGTGTTAACACAGATGTTGTAAAAGCAGAAAAACAAGAAGAAAGCAATGAAAGCGAAAATAGCGAAAACTAAGATATAAACAAAATTAAAATAATAAAAGAAACACGAAAAGGAGAAAAAAAGAAATGAAAATTTTAGAAAAACTTACACTAATCATATATTCAAACATTATATTGATTTTATCAATAATACTATGTTTACTAGTATTTGGGTGGCTAGACACATCACTAGTAGGAGGAATAGTAAATCAAATTATAGCAGGGGAAGTATCAAGCAAAATACTACTTGGAATAAGTATTGTATTTATTTTACTTTCAATTAGATGCATATTCTTTGACTCAACATCAAAAGAACAAATAAAAGAAAGACAAGGAGTTTTACTAGAAAACGAAAGTGGAAAATTAATGATATCAAAAGAAACAATTGAAAACTTAGTAAACTCAGTAGCATTGAACTTCCAAAGTGCAGAAGATGTAATAACAAGAGTAGAATTAGATAAAGAAAACAATGTAAAAGTATTTGTTAATTTAATAGTAACATCAGATGCAATAATAAAAGATTTATCAGCAAATCTTCAAGCTAAAATAAAAGAAAAAATAAAAATGGCAACAGATTTAGAAGTAAAAGAAGTGAATATTACAGTAAAAAAAGTTGCAGCAAAACCAAAACAAGAAGAAGCATAAACTTTTATAAAGATGAAATAGAAAGGAACATGATAAAATGGGTGGATTTAAAGAATTCTGGAATCAATATAAAGGTGCAATTATTGGAGTTATAATTGCAACATTAATACTTATAACTAGATTACACGATTTAATACTAGCAATTGTTGTACTAATTTTAGGAGCATTTGTTGGAAATTATGTACAAAACAATAAAGACTTTGTAAAAACAAAATTGAAAAATTTTATCGACAAAATGTAGATTTAAATATAGAAGGGGAATAAAATGAATCGTTCAGAAATAAGAGAGCAAGCATTCAAATTAATATATAGCTTAGAAATACAAAAGCAAGAAAACCTGGAAGAACAAGTAGAACTATATATAGAAAGTAACAATATAAAAAGCAAAGATGCAATAGAATACATAAAAGACGCAGTTTTAGGAATTGAAAACAACAAAGAAGAGATAATTCAAAATATAGAAAAAAACTTGAAATCTGACTGGAAAATTGAAAGAATTTCTAAAATGGATTTATCAATATTAAAACTTGCTATATATGAAATAAAATACAAAGAAATACCATTTAAAGTAGTTATAAACGAAGCAGTTGAACTAGCAAAAAAATACGGAGAAGACAATTCAAAAAACTTTGTTAATGGAATATTAGCAAGTGTTGTAAAAGAACAAAAGGAAGATTAAAAAATGAAATATGCAAATTTAGCAATAACAGTTTCTGATTTAAATCGATATATAAAAGATAAAATAGCAGATGACGAAAACCTAAACAACATATTAATAAAAGGCGAAATATCAAACTTTAAAAACCATTACACAGGACATATGTATTTTACATTAAAAGATGAAAATTCGCTAATAAAATGTATAATGTTTAAAACCTATGCACAAAAACTAACTTTCATGCCAAAAGACGGTATGAAAGTTATGATTTTGGGCGGAGTATCTGTGTTTGAAAGAGACGGAGTTTATCAAATTTATGCAAGAACAATGGAAGAAGACGGATTAGGAGACCTATACACAAAATATCAAGAATTAAAGGCAAGATTAGAAGAACAAGGACTTTTTGACGAAATACATAAACAAAAAATTCCAATGTTACCTAAGGTAGTAGGTGTTTTAACATCACAAACAGGATCTGTAATAAGAGATATAATCAATGTATCAACAAGAAGAAATCCAAATGTCAATATCAAGCTATTACCAGTACCAGTACAAGGTGAAGGAGCAGCAGAAAAAATTGCTCAAGGAATAGACTTTATGAGTGAAAATAACTTAGCCGATGTTCTAATTATAGCAAGAGGTGGAGGGTCATTAGAAGATCTATGGCCATTTAATGAAGAAATTGTTGCACACAGTATATATAAATCTAAAATACCAGTAATATCAGCAGTGGGACATGAAACAGACTTTACAATAGCAGACTTTGTAGCAGACCTAAGAGCACCAACACCATCTGCTGCGGCAGAATTGGCAGTGCCTGATATATATGAAGTTCAAAGAAAAATTTACAGCTATCAAGATAGATTAAAAATGGCATTAATAAAAAAAGTAGAATTAATGAAAATGCGTTATGAAAAATGTATGGCAAGTTCAGCATTTAGAGAACCATTGAGAAAAATTAATGACAATTACTTAAAAGTAGATTTATACATAAAACAGTTAGAAAATAAAATCAAAACAATACAAGAAAAAGAAAAATCAAGATATATTGAAATGATTGCAAAGCTAGACACACTTAGTCCACTTAAGACGTTATATAGGGGATATTCAATTACAGAAAAAGAAGGCAAAATTGTAAAAAGTAAAAATGATGTAAAAAAAGATGATTTAGTTGATATTAGGTTTGCAGACGGAAAGAAACAAGCGATAATAATGTAAAGGGTATAGGAAATTACAGGATAGAATACCTAGAATAAATGATGTTGAAGGGAGCACAAAATGAGCAAAAACTTTGAAGAACAAATGGAAGAATTAGAAAAAATTGTTGGCGAATTAGAAAAAGGTGACTTAAACTTAGATGATTCAGTTTCTAAATTTGAAGAAGGAATAAAAATATCTAAATCTTGTAACAAAATGTTAGAAGAAGCAGAAAAGAAAATAACTATGTTAGTCAATAAAGACGGAGAAATATCAGAAGAAGACTTTGAAGCATAGAATAATTATGTTTTATGAAAACAATAAATAGAGAGATATTTTAAGGAAAATATGAAAGGGGAAAATATGAACGATTTATTAGGATTTGTTCAAAATAAGTACATATATGTACCATTCTTTTTGTGGTTTGGAATACAATTATTCAAATTAATATATGACTTAGTAACAACAAAGAAATTTAACTTTAAAAGAATTATGGGAGCTGGAGGAATGCCAAGTTCACACTCAGCAGTAGTAACTGGACTTGCAACTCTAGTTGGAAAATATGAAGGAGTAAATACACCAATATTTGCAATAGCATTAATTTTAGCATTTGTAGTAATGTATGATGCATGTGGAGTTAGAAGAGCAGCTGGAAAACAAGCTACTCTATTAAACAAGTTAATTGAAACTCTGGGATTGTCAGGAGTACAGGTTTCTGAAAAACTAGTAGAAGTGTTAGGACACACTCCAATACAAGTTTTTGTGGGGGCTTTGATTGGCTTTATTGCAGGAATTTTAGTATAATAGTTGAAAAATAATTATAATTTTAACTGTGTCAAATTTTATTTAAAACGCGGTTACATACACACGTATGCGCCCTTGCCTTTTAAATAAAATTTTCCTTGTTAAAATTTAATTCTTTTCCAACTAAAAAAAGGGGGCAAATTGAAATGACAGATATAGAAATAGCTAGAAATACAAAATTAGAAAAAATAAGTGATATTGCAAGGAAACTTGATATATCAGAAGATGATTTAGAGTTGTATGGAAAATATAAAGCTAAAATTTCAAATGAAATATTTGAAAAAAATAAAAATAAACCAAATGGAAAATTGATTTTAGTAACAGCAATGACACCAACTCCTTTAGGGGAAGGGAAAACTACCATTTCAATTGCAATAGCAGACGGATTGAAAAAGATTGGCAAAAATTCAATTTTGGCATTAAGAGAACCTTCACTTGGGCCAGTTTTTGGTATAAAAGGTGGTGCAACAGGTGGCGGAAAAGTTCAAATAGCGCCAATGGAAGATATAAATCTTCATTTTACAGGAGATATACATGCAATAACTTCTGCAAATAACTTGTTGGCAAGCATAATTGATAATCATATATATTTTGGAAACGAATTGAATTTCAAAAAAGTAACATGGAAAAGATGTGTTGATTTAAATGATAGGCAATTGAGAAAAATTGAAACAGGATTATCAGGAGAAAAGAAAATAGTTCCAAGAGAAGACGGATTTGCTATAAGTGTTGCTTCTGAAATTATGGCAATATTGTGTCTAGCAGAAAATTTACAAGACTTAAAACAAAAACTAGAAAATATAATAGTTGGATACAATGAGGAGGACAAGCCAATTTATGCAAAACAGTTAAATGCAGCAGGAGCTATGACAGTACTTTTAAAAGATGCAATAAAACCAAATTTAGTACAAACATTGGAACATACACCAGCAATAGTACATGGAGGACCATTTGCAAATATAGCACATGGATGTAATAGTGTAATTGCAACTAGAACAGCCTTGAAATTAGCTGATTATGTAGTAACAGAAGCAGGTTTTGGAGCAGACCTAGGAGCAGAAAAGTTCTTAGACATAAAATGCAGAAAAACAGGATTACAGCCAGACGCAGTGGTTATAGTTGCAACAGTAAAAGCAATAAAATATCATGGTGGAATGGAAAATATATATAGACATATTGATAACCTAAAAAATAAATTTGGGCTAAATGTTATAGTTGCATTAAATAAATATGCAAATGACAGTGAAGAAGACATTAATGAAATTAGAAAAAATCTTGAAGATAGACAAGTTCAACTAAGTCTAGTAGAAGGTTGGGCAAAAGGTGGCGAAGGTGCAATAGATATTGCTAAAAAATTAGTAGAATTAGTCGACCAAAAAGAAGAGCTTAAATATATGTATAAAGATACAGACAATATAAAAGATAAGATTTTTAAAGTGGCAACAAAAATATATGGCGCAAAAGATGTAAATTATTCTGAAGAAGCTATAAAAGAGATAGATAGAATAGAAAAATTGGGATATGGAAATCTACCAGTTTGTATAGCTAAAACTCAGTATTCATTTTCAGATGATGCAAAAAACTTAGAATGTAAAGAAGATTTTAATATAACTGTTAGAGATGTTGTATTAAAGTCAGGAGCAGGATTTGTGGTCGTATTGGCTGGTAAAATAATGACTATGCCAGGTCTTCCAAAAATACCAGCAGCAGAAACTATTGATATTGATAAAAATGGAGAAATAGTAGGAATTTTTTAAAAAGTCTTGAAATTTAAAATAAAAAGTAGTAATATATAGTAGCAATGCAAATTTAAGTATTGCTACTAATTTTATTCAAAAAATTTAAATCTAAAAAAATCCAAAAAACAAAAAACAGGCGAAAGAAGGTGAAAAAAAGAGCATTATAAAGAAAATACGAAATCAGCTCAATATTTACCTAAAAATAAATATTGACAAATAAATCAATAAAAATTATACTTAAAGGAGATGAATGAATGGTAGTATTCACAATGGTAGATTATTGGAAATACTCTCGTGGCTTTCCAATAAAATACACACTAAATGATACAGAAGAAGAATATGGAAGAGAAGAAATACATCAATATAGAGATAAAATATTTCGCATTATATTAGATGATAAAAAGGAATTCTTAGAATTTTTGAAAAAGTATGAACCAGGTCTAGGATTTGAAAATTTGAAAGAAGAAGACATAGAAAAATATAACAGAAAATTTGTGACATCAGGAATGAAAATAAGAGAATCAGACATAATATATAAAATTTCTAAAAAAGATGTATTCATAATAGTAGAACAGCAAAGCAAAGTAGATTACAATATGCCAAACAGAATGACAGAATATTGCATTGAAATAATTAGAAGTGTAAGAAGACGAAACAAAAAGAAAACTCCATTAATATTTCCAATTGTATTATATACAGGGAAAGAAAAATGGACAGCACCATTAACAATTGATGAAACACAAGAATCTTTCTATAAAGTGCCACCACAAAATTATCCTAAATATGACCTAATAGATATAAAAAATGACGTAAAAGAAAAATTAATAATGGAAAATACAGGATTATCCAAAGTAATACTATTTGAAAAATTAAGGAATAAAGGAGAGTTTGAGAAAATATTATCAGGATTGTTAAAAAAAGATTTAGCACAAGATGAAATAAAATATATTAGAATTATGCTTAAATATTCAAATTTTGTAAGAAAAGAATTACCAGATGTAGCTGATGAATATTTGGAAAAATTAGAAAAGAAGGGAGAAAGTGATAGTATGTTAATGTTTGAAAAATTATTTGTTGAGTATGTGAAAGATAAAGAGGCAAAAGCAGTAAAACGTGGACTAAAAAAAGGTGTGACACAAGGGATGGCACAAGGAATGCAACAAGGAATGCAACAAGGGATGAAGCAAGGAATAGCACAAGGATTGAAACAAGGGCTAAGACAAGGAATAAAACAAATTGCAAGAGAGATGTTAATAAATGAAATGAAAGATGAAGAAATAATGAACATGACGAAAATAAGCAAAGAAGAGCTAGAAGAACTAAAAAACGAAGAATTAGAACTAGAAAATGTATAAAATGTAAACCAAACTCTTGTTTTTTAACTCGGAATATTGTATAATGTTTTGGGGTGAAAAAAATGAATGACAAAATAACAATAAAAGGTGCAAAAGAGCACAATTTAAAAAACATAAATTTAGAAATACCAAGAGATAAACTAGTAGTAATAACAGGGCTATCAGGCTCAGGGAAATCTAGTTTAGCATTTGACACACTATATGCAGAAGGACAAAGAAGATATGTAGAAAGCTTATCTTCGTATGCAAGACAATTCTTAGGACTAATGGAAAAGCCAGATGTAGAAAGAATTGACGGACTATCACCAGCAATATCAATAGACCAAAAAACAACATCCAAAAATCCACGTTCAACAGTAGGAACAGTAACAGAAATATATGATTACATACGTCTTCTATATGCAAGAATAGGAACACCATACTGCCCAAACTGCCATAAAAAAATAGAAAAACAAAGCATAGATCAAATAATAGACAACATTATGAATTTACCAGAAGGTACAAAAATACAAGTATTAGCACCAGTAGTAAGAGGAAGAAAAGGTGAATACACAAAACAATTAGAGGGATACCAAAAAGACGGATTTGTAAGAGTAAGAATAGATGGAGAAGTATACGAACTTTCAGACGACATAGAAATAGACAGAAAGAAAAAACACGAAATAGAATTAATAGTAGACAGACTAGTAATAAAACCAGAGATAATAAGTAGGTTAACAGAATCAGTAGAAACAGCATTAAAATATGCGGACAATATGGTATTAATAGATATAGTTGGAGAAAAGCCAATATTATATAGCTGTAATTATGCTTGTCCTGATTGTGGATTTAGTTTTCCAGAGTTAACGCCAAGAATGTTTTCATTTAACAATCCATTCGGAGCATGTCCAGAATGTACAGGAATAGGATATTTAATGAAAATGGACGAAGACCTAATTGTACCAGATAAAAACAAAACTCTATATGACGGAATAAAAGCATTTGGCTCAAGCACAATGAAAAAAGGCGACACAATGGCAAAGATGTATTTCGAAAGTATAGGAAAACATTATGGAGTAGAAATAAAGAACAAAAAAATTAAAGACCTACCACGTTGGTTTATGGAAAAAATACTATATGGTACAGGTGACGAAGAAATTGAATTTGAATACACATCTTATGCAGGAACAAGAAAATTTACAGCACCATTTGAAGGAGTATTGCCAACACTAGACAGACGTCACAGCGAAACAAAATCACAAGGAATGAGAGATTTCTACGAAATGTATATGACAAATTCACACTGCCATGCTTGTAATGGAGCAAGGTTAAAACCAGAAATATTAGCAATAAAAGTAGGAGACAAAAACATAAATGAACTAACAGAAATGTCAATAAGAAAAATAAAAGACTACTTAAACAAGCTAGAACTAACAAAAACACAAGCAATGATAGCAGAATTAATACTAAAAGAAATAGACCAAAGGTTACAATTTTTAATAGATGTTGGACTAGAATACCTAACACTATCAAGAAATGCGGGAAGTCTATCAGGAGGAGAAGCACAAAGAATTAGGCTAGCAACACAAATAGGTTCAGGGCTAACAGGAGTACTATATATTTTAGACGAACCAAGTATAGGGCTACACCAAAGAGATAATGATAGATTATTAGAAACACTAAAAAAATTAAGAGATTTAGGAAATACACTACTTGTAGTAGAACACGATGAAGACACAATGTATGCAGCAGACCAAATAATTGATATAGGACCAGGAGCTGGAACACATGGTGGAAGAGTAATGGCACAGCGGAACAGCAGAAGAAATAAAACAAGTGGAAAACTCAGTAACAGGGCAATACTTAAGTGGAAGAAAACAAATAGCAGTACCTAAAAAAAGAAGAAAACCAGTAAAATCAAAAGTAATAGAAGTACAAGATGCAACAGAAAATAACCTAAAAAATATAAGTGTAAAATTTCCATTAGGAGTATTTAACTGTGTAACAGGAGTTTCAGGCTCACGGAAAATCAACATTAGTAAATGAAGTTTTATACAAAACAATAGCAAAAGAACTAAATGGAGCAAATGAAAAACCAGGTAAATGTAAAAGTGTAAAAGGACTACAAAATATAGATAAAATTATAAATATAGACCAATCACCAATAGGAAGAACACCACGTTCAAACCCAGCAACATACACAGGAGTATTTGACATAATAAGAGATATATTTGCGGCAACAGAAGAAGCTAAATTGCGTGGATATCAAAAAGGAAGATTTAGCTTTAACGTATCAGGCGGAAGGTGTGAAAGCTGTAATGGAGACGGAGTTCATAAAATAGAAATGCACTTCTTACCAGATATATATGTACCATGTGAAGTATGTAAAGGAAAAAGATATAATAGAGAAACACTAGAAGTAAAATATAAAGGAAAAACAATAGCAGATGTACTAGATATGACAGTAGAAGAAGCATTACAATTCTTTGACAAAATACCAAAAATAAAACAAAAAATGCAAACACTATATGATGTGGGATTAGGATACATAAAACTAGGACAACCTTCAACAACATTGTCAGGAGGAGAAGCACAAAGAGTAAAACTAGCAACAGAACTATCAAAAAGAGCAACAGGAAAAACTTTATATATTTTGGACGAGCCGACAACAGGACTACATATAGCAGATGTTCATAGATTAGTTGACATTCTACAAAGACTAGTTGATACAGGAAATACAATAATTGTTATAGAACATAATTTAGACCTAATAAAAACATGTGACCATATTATTGACCTAGGACCAGAAGGTGGAGATGGCGGCGGAGAAGTAGTTGCCATTGGTACACCAGAACAAGTCTGTAAAAATGAAAGAAGTTATACAGGAAAATTTTTGGAGAAATATTTATAATATAACCTAAAGTAAACATAACAAAAAAGAGTCTTGTAAAAATATCAATAATATGTTATAATATAAACATATAGTTAAATTCACCTAGTGCAAGATAGGGGAATCCATTTATTAATATAAAGGAGAAAGTACAAAATGCTTAAAGACACAAAAACACTCTATTCTGAAGCAGAAAATACAGAAAGAAAAGCGCGGAAAGCTTTAGAAAGGAAACTAAAAATGCGTAGCAAAAAAAGCTATGCAATTGGCGAAATTGCAGTAATGAAAACCTGCAATAAAAAATATAAGGCATATGTAGAAATATGCAATAGATAAAAGAAGTAGTTGCTTGCACAACTATTTCTTTTTTATGTTTTTGGTACACAAATCATTTTGAATAAATTTATAAAATTCCACTCATAATAAACAAAAAAGGAGTGGAATTTTTATGTATAATTTTAGAACAGACTTAGCATCAGAAAGAAGAGACATATATCAAAAAGCAAACAAATTAGAAAATGAAATTGATGGGATAGAGAGTAGCAAAGAAGAGATAAACGAAAATATAAAAGTAGAAACAGTAAAGATAACCAATGAAAATGGCGAAAAAGCAATAGGAAAGCCAGTTGGGAACTATATAACCATAGATGTAAAACAACTAAAAATAGCACAAGAAGAAGAAATTGAAAAAGCGGCAGAAACACTGTCAAATCAACTAGTTAAAGTTTTAGATACACATATAGACAAACAGGGAGAAATATTAGTAGTAGGCCTTGGGAATATGTATGTAACGCCAGATAGCTTAGGCCCAAAAGTAATAAATGAAATAGAAGTAACAAGGCACATAATAAATTATTTGCCACAATACGTAGAAGAAGGAACGAGAATGGTAAGTGCAATTTCACCGGGAGTACTAGGAACAACAGGTATTGAGACAGTCGAAATTCTAAAAGGAATTGTAGACAACATCAACCCTAAATTAGTTATAGTAATAGATGCACTAGCATCAAGAAGTATCGAAAGAATAAGTAGTACAATACAATTGTCAGATACAGGAATAGTACCTGGGGCAGGAGTTGGAAACACAAGAAGTGAAATAAGCGAAAAAACTTTAGGAATCCCAGTAGTAGCAATCGGAATTCCAACAGTTGTAGAAACAGCGGTGCTCGTAAATGACTGCTTAGATTTATTTATTGCAAAACTGCAAGATGAAGCAAAATCAAATGATTATTTAAATCAATTAAAAGAGGAAGACAATTATCAAGAAATAAGAGAAGTGTTGCTCCCAAAAGATTATAATTTAATTGTTACACCAAAGGAAATAGATGATTTAATAGAAAATATGTCACAAATAGTAGCTCGCGGAATAAACAACGCAGTATAAATCAAGCAAATATTGCCAAAAAGGTCCGTCCCCAGTGGCAAAAATTTATCGAAAATTGTTGCAAAAAATAGAATGTTAATATATAATTCAAATATAGAAATAAATATATTAAAAGGAGAGATACAAATGGATAAAAAAACAAAGAAAGTTTCATTAATTACAACAGGGGTAGCAGTAGTAGCAATAATTGCATTAGTAGTAGTATTAACAATATTAATGGTTACATCAAGTAATCCAAAGAAATCAGTAGATGGATTATTAACAAATTTAAAAGCAGGAGATTTTGAAAAGGCACAAGAGTTTATGACAGGTGATGGATTAGTAGAAGAAGACGCATTTAACGAAGAAGGGGAAAAATATCTTTTTGATAAATTGTCTTGGAAAATTACAAATATAACAGAAGAAAAGGAAAATGCGACAATTGAACTTGAAATAACAAATAAAGATTTTAAAACAATAATTACAAATTATTCACAAAAGATACTAAAATTAGTATTTGGTGGGGAAAATGTAACAGAAGAAACAGCTGGAAATTATTTAGTAGAAGAGTTGAAAAATGAAGGTGTACAAATGACTACAGCTACTAAAACAATCCAAGCTGTAAAAGAAGACGGAAAATGGAAGATTGTTGGTAATGATGATTTAACAAATGCTTTATTACCAGGGCTACAAGATGCTATGAATGCTTTCCAAGCAGGTGAGTAAGAAAAGTAAAGAGTAAAAGTGAAGAACCCAGAGTGTTAAATAGGACTTTGGGTTCTTTTGGCATTTTTATATAGGTTACAAATGTTGCAATCGGTGCAAATTTGAATACGGTTCTCGAATATTGCTTGAAGTGTTGTGATAAATTCGTCAACACAATAATCTATTAAATGGACATATATTTTTTTCGGAAGTAGTGTTAATAAAGAATTCAAAGTATAGTCGTTCGAAGAAAATGTAATGTCACTTAAATATTTTGCTTTAAAACATTTGTCAGATACAGTTATAATTTCTTTCTTTTCGTCTAATAATATTGATTCTGAATTAGAATATACAATATGGGCAATTTCAGAATTACTAGATTGAGAGTTTATATATAGTCTGAGTAAAGAGATAAATTCTAAATATTCTTTTTCAACAACAAATTGATTTACAGCTTCATTTACAATTTCATCTAAAATAGTTAGATATGGTTTTATTCTAAAATTCAGAAATCCGTCAAGTACAAGGGTTTTATTTTCTGATATAAAATCAATAAAACAGTTATAAATGGTTTTAAATTTTTTATCGAAAATAACTGAGAAATCATTTGCCATGGCATCAAAACATAGAATTAGTATTTCTTCTCTTTCTTTAGCGTCAAAATAGAAATAATTTTGAAAAATTATTCTTTTCAAAAAAGTTTCATCTAATTCGTCAATTACAAGAAAAGATAGAATTGTGCTTATTTTATCTAAGAATAATTTGTTGTCATTTCCTGTGTAATGAATAATTATATTTTTATAATGTTTAAATTGGTTGCAAGAATAACAAATTTCTTCTAATTCTAAATTGTTTAACTCATTTAGTAGATAAGAAAGCGAATTCGAATTATTTGTTTTAATACATAATGACTTCATCAAAAAAACTCCTCTCTAATATAACTATTATCTACTAAAAGTACAAAACTTATACACTATACTATGTTGCTTTAACAAAAATGTAGCTTGTTTATAAAATAAAAAATAGCTTGTCCAAGAATTAGTATCTTGAAAAAGCTATTTTCTAATTATCTATAAATCATATAATCTATATCAGGAAAGACACAATCTTTTTTGCTAATATCTTTCAAAAATTCTTCATCAATATTATCATCTTTTATTTGATAATACAATTTCGTAAATCTACCAATATGGTCTTTAATTCTCTTTTTTGCATAGTCAACCATTGTACCATTTGTTATAATAAATAACCAATCGCTACTTTGTGCCAAAAGAAGTTCTCTTGCACATTGATTTAATGCTTTTTTCTTTAATCCTTTTGCATTAGGATAAAGGTAGGCCAATTCACACATTCTGTCTCCTGCAACATGAAGATGTCTATGGACATAGTCATTTGAAGGATTTAGCCAAACTTCGCTATATCCATTTGCACCCCAGCTTGAACGACAAGGAGAAGCGACTTGCATATTAGGATATTTATCAATATATTCAGATGGTGTTATTAATTCGAAATTGCAATCATCATAATAAACTTTTTTAAATAATATGTATAACCAATATGGGCCTTCATACCACCAATGGCCATAAAGTTCAGCATCATAAGGACATAATATAATAGGTGGATTTTGTGTGTATGGTGCTAAATTTCCAATTTGTGCTGTTCTAGAATCTAGAAAATGTCCAGCTTGCTTTTCAGCAGAGTCTTTTGCCCATTGTACATTATAGTAATCTTTAAATTCTGTTTTTCCAGTTATTCTGTGATATTTAATTCCAGTGTGAACTCTTACACCATTATGTGCTATATATGGTTTTATATAGTCATAATCAGCCTCATAGCCAATATCACGATAAAATTCTCTATAATTAAAGTCACCTGGGTAACCATTAATAGAACTCCATACTTGCCTTGAAGATTCCATATCACGACCAAATGCCACAACACCTTCAGGAGAGACAATTGGTGCAGCTGTTCCATAAACAGGTGTAGGGTTTGCATATAAAATTCCATGTGATTCTGTTATTATATAATCTATTCCAAATTCTTTTAAGTATTTGTCAGCCTCTGGAACATATCCACATTCAGGTAGCCAAATACCACGTGGTTTTCTTCCAAAATATCTTTCATATGTTTGAACTCCAACAGCTATTTGAGCTTTTACAGTTTTTTCATTAACATATAGAATAGGGAAGTATCCGTGTGTTGCTCCACAAGTTATTATCTCTAATACACCAATATCTTGGAAGTGTTTAAATGCTTCAATTAAATTACATTTATAAACATCTTTAAATAAATGTAGGTCACTTGAATAGCGGTCAAAATAATAATGAGAAAGTTTATTTAGCCTTTCGTCACCTGCTGTTCTTTTTATTTCTTTCTTAGACAATTCAATTAATTTTTTTAGATATTTTATATATTTTTTTTGTAATAATTTATTGTCTAGCATTGAAAGTAGAGGAGGAGTCATAGACATTGTTATTCTAAATTTTACTCCTTCGTCTACTAGTTTTTGAAAGTTTGTAAGTAATGGTATATATGTTTCAGATATTGCTTCATATAACCAAGATTCTTCTAAATAATCATCACTTTCAGGATGGTGGATAAATGGAAGATGTGCATGAAGTACAAAACTTACATATCCTTTTTTTTCTTGCATATTTATTTCTCCTTTGTTAATTATTGGTACATACTACCAGATGAAGGGTTTGATAAAATACTAACATTATGATTTTCGCCTAAATCATAAATATCATAAATTTTGCCCATATTTCTGATAAATGAAATATTTGTTATTTCTTTTTCAGTTTGAATTCCTGTTTTTATATCTCTAAAATAAACCATTTTTTGATTTTTATTGAATAGAACTCTATCATTTGGAACTTCTATTTCGTTAGAGCTTGAAACATATATATAATCAACATTTATTTTTTCTGTTTTTTTGATAGGACGTCTACCAAGTTCAATTTTGTAATCACATTTGCTATCTGCTATGTGTAAATACCAACTATTTGCAAAATCGTTAATTTCTACTTCAAAACTATAATTTAAAGTGTCATTTCTTACAATTAAGACTGGTTTTGTTTTCTCGAAGAAATTTTCTCCATATTGTTCTTCAAATGATTTCCTGTCTTTGTCTGAAATGTCCCAATAAATAAATAGGGTATTTGGAGTTTGTGCCAAAACTTTTACGACTGTTTGGTTGTATCTGTATGGTAAATCGTAATATTCTACTATTTCTGGTTTCTTTTTTGTTGTAGTCTTTTTTCTGCTTGTTGCCTTCTTTGTAGCAGCTTTTTTAGTAGTAGAAGCTTTTGATGTTTTTGCTTTTGATGCAGCAGTTTTTTTTGTAGTAGAGGTTTTTGCTGTTTTTGTTTTTGCCGCCGCAGCTTTTTTCGTAGCAGGAGCTTTTTTGGTTGTTGTTTTTTTTGCAGTAGTAGTTGCTTTTTTTGTTGATTTTCTTTTGTTTTCTTCTTTTTCTATTTCTGTTTGTTCTTTTGTTTTTCTTGGCATTTTTTCCTCCTTAAGGTAATCTCTTTTAATCTCCTTACTATATTATACTAAAAGTAAAATAAATTCAAGTAAAATGATAAGTTTTTTTTAAAATAATTATACAAACAAAAATATATTTTGAAAATAAAAAAAATTATTGACAAACGCAAACCTATGTTCTATAATAGAGAAGTGATTACCAAATGAGAGGAGTGAATAATATATGAATGAAGAATATATTATATATTGTGATGAATCCGCTAAAAAAGGGAAGTATTTTGGTAATTTCTATGGAGGAGCAATTACAAACGGAAATAAGATAAATCAATTAAATAACAAATTAAACGCAAAAAAACAAGAACTAAATTTATTAGGAGAAATAAAATGGTCAAAAGTTACTGAAAATTATCTGCAAAAATACATTGAAATAATAGACTTATTTTTTGATTATATCAAGAAAAGTGATATAAAAATAAGAATAATGTTTAAGCCAGTATGCTATATTGCAAACGATTTAACAGATAATCAAATTGATAATGAATATTACTTATTATATTATCAATTTGTAAAATGGGCATTTGGATTTGAAAATAGCAATACTAACAAAGACAAAAATATTTCTGTTAGATTTTATTTCGATAAGTTGCCAAATACACCTAATAGAAATAACACTTTTATAGATTTTGTATATGGTCTAAACAATGTTAATATCTTTAAAGAAAATAATGTTCATATATCTAGAGAAAATATTGCGGAAGTGATTTCACATAATCATGTAATACTTCAATGTATGGATGTTATATTGGGTTCAGTAAATTTTAGATTAAATAATTTTCATAAAGAAAAGTTACCAAATAGTAATAAAAGAGGCAAAAAAACAATAGCCAAAGAAAAGCTATATAAGCACATTCTAAAAAGAATACGTGAAGTACATCCAAATTTTAATATAGGAGTTTCCACAGGATTACACGATTGGAATACTTGGACTATACCATATAGACATTGGAGATTTATTCCTAGCAATTCTACGTACTATAAAAAACTTACAAAACATAAACAAAATCAATAATCCCCCATCTAATCTACATATACCTTTTGCGTACTAAACGTAAAGCTTCGAATTGACAGGGGAATTATTTTTCTATATATAGTATATATTTTTTAATAAAAAAATGCAAGAGATTTTACTAAAAATATTGAATATTATGGAAAAAATATAAAAATAGTGATATACTATGAAAAAACAAAAAAAGGAGCGAAAAAATTATGAAAAACGAATTAATAATCAAAAAATGTAAATCATGTGGAGCAACAATAAAAGTAATAGAAGACTGCAACTGTAATGGATGTGGAATAATATGTTGTGGAGAGCAAATGCAGACACTAATTCCAAACTCAGTAGACGCAGCAATTGAAAAACACGTACCAACTTATGAAATAGTAGAAGACGAAATACTTGTAAAGGTAAATCACGTAATGGAAAAAGAACACTTCATAGAATGGATTAGTCTAGTAAAAGAAAATAAAGAAATCACTGTAAAATTATATCCAGAACAAAATGCAGAAGTTAGATTTCCATATATAAAAGGAGCTACTATCTATGCATATTGCAATAAACACGGATTATGGAAAAACGAAATAAATTAGGAGTGGAATATGAACAAAAAATGGCAAATATACCAAACTAACGAAGAGCAAATAGAAGAACTAAAAAGCAAATATGGACTAAACGAATTACTTGCAACAATACTATCAAACCGAAATATAACAGAAGAAGAACAAATAAGACTATTTCTAAATCCAACAAGAAATGACTTTTATGACCCATATTTAATAACAGATATGGAAATAGCAGTTGAAAGAATAATAAAAGCAATAGAAAACAAAGAAAAAGTAACAATATATGGGGACTATGATGTAGACGGAATAACAAGTATAACAGTACTAAAAAGCTTTTTAAAAGAAATAGGGCTAGAAACATCTGTATACATTCCAAATAGGTTAGACGAAGGATATGGATTAAACAAAAATGCAATTGACAAAATAGCAAAAGACGGCTGTAACCTAATGATTACAGTTGATTGCGGAATTTCTGGAATAGAAGAAATTGAATATGCAAATTCACTAGGAATTGAAACAATAGTAACAGACCACCACGAACCCGGAAACGAACTTCCAAATGCTGTTGCAGTAATAGATAATAAAAGAAAAGATAGCAAATATCCATTTAGAGAATTAGCAGGAGTAGGAGTAGTTTTTAAACTAACACAAGCTTTAGCAAAAAGGCTAGAATTAAAAGAAGAAACATATTTAAAATATTTAGATATTGTATGTGTAGGAACAATATCAGACATAGTACCATTAGTAGATGAAAACAGAGTTATTGCAAAACTAGGTCTAATGCTAGTAAAACAAACAAAAAATATAGGATTAAGGTCTATAATAAATTCGTCAGGATATACAAAAATAGACTCTAATACAATTTCATTTGGAGTAGCACCAAGAATAAATGCTTGTGGAAGAATGGGAAAAGCAAAAGAAGCTTTAAATTTACTATTATCAACAGATATATATGAAGTAAATGAACTAACACAAAAATTAAATGACCACAACAAGGAAAGACAAGAAACAGAAAAAGCAATATTTGAAAATGCAGTAGAAAAAATAGAAAAAGAAAATTTAAACCAAAATAAAGCAATAATATTAGGCGGAGAAAACTGGCATCATGGGGTAATAGGAATAGTATCATCTAAAATAACAGATATGTACTTCAAACCAAGTATATTATTAAGCTTTGAAGAAGGCGGAATTGGAAAAGGTTCGGGAAGAAGCATTCCAGGGTTTGACCTACACGAAGCGCTAATGCAATGTCTAGACACAATTGAAAAATTTGGTGGACATAGTATGGCAGTTGGAATAACAATTAGAAAAGACAAATTAGAAGAATTCAGAAAAGAATTCGAAGAAATAGCAGAAAAAAATGAAATTGATAAAATTATTCCAATTATAAACATAGATGCAAAAATCAGTTTAAATGAGATAGATAAAGAAATGGTGGAAAGTATAAAACAATTAGAGCCATTTGGTGAAGCAAACAAAATGCCTATATTCGCATTTAAAAACCTAAAAATAGATTCAATTAGGGCGCTATCAGGTGGAAAACATTTGAAGTTAACATTAAAAAATAACAATAATATAATAAATGCAATAGGGTTTAATATTGGACATTTAGCAGAAGAATATTTGATAGGCGATAAAGTAGATGTAGCAGGAGTGCTAGAAATAAACACTTTTGGCGGAGTGGACAACCTACAAATAAATATTAAGGATATTATGAAATCGATATAGAAAGAGGTGTAATATGCAAGAAACAAAGGAAATAACAATACAAGATATAATTGCGAAAAGAAAAGAACATTCAAGAAGAGTAGATCAAAAATTAATACAGAAGGCGTACAAATATGCAGTAGAACACCATGGTGATCAACGTAGAAAATCAGGAGAACCATATATAATACATCCAATAAATGTAGCATATATTTTAGCAGATATTGGACTAGACGAGAGCACAATTTGTGCAGCACTTTTACATGATGTTGTAGAAGATACAGATGCAACAGAAAATGATATAAAAAGAGAATTTGGACAAGAAATATCAGATATGGTAGCAGGTGTTACTAAATTAGGAAAAATAGCATTTGCAACAGTTGAAGAACAACAAGTAGAAGATTATAGAAAAATGTTTCTTGCAATGGGAAAGGACATTAGGGTCATATTAATAAAATTATCAGATAGACTTCATAATATGAGAACCCTGAAACATTTAAAAAGAGATAGGCAAATTGCAATTTCAAAAGAAACAATGGAACTATATGCGCCACTTGCAAATAGACTAGGATTATATTCTATAAAATGGGAATTAGAAGACTTAGCATTTAAATATTTATATCCAGACGAATACCACGAACTAGTAGAAGGAATAAATAAAAAAAGAGAAGAAAGATTAAAATTCATTGAAAAAATAATGCAAGACATACGAGTACAACTTAAAAAACAAAAAATAGATGCAGAAGTAACAGGTAGAGCAAAACATTTATACAGTATTTACCGTAAAATGAAAAGAGACAATAAAACATTAGACCAAATATATGACCTATTTGCACTTAGAATACTAGTAACATCAGTAAAAGACTGTTATGCAGCACTAGGAGTAGTACACGATTTATACAGCCCAATGCCAGGTAGATTTAAAGACTACATAGCAGTACCAAAACCAAATATGTACCAATCAATACACACAACATTATTAGGAGAAAAAGGAACACCATTTGAAGTACAAATACGTACATGGGAAATGCATAAAATTGCAGAATATGGTATAGCAGCACACTGGGCATATAAAGAAGCAAGCTATTTTGGCAAGAAACAATCAGTAAAAGTAGAAGAAGATAAACTTGCATGGCTACGTGAAACATTAGAATGGCAAAAAGATATGCAAGATCCACAAGAATTTTTAGAAACATTAAAAACAGAACTATTTGAAGACGAAGTATATGTATTTACTCCAAAAGGAGCAATAAAAGTACTTCCAAGTGGCTCAACACCAATAGACTTTGCATATAGCATACATGCAGAGATAGGACATCATATGACAGGATGTAAAATAAACAGTAAAATGATGCCAATATTAACACCACTAAAATCAGGTGATATAGTAGAAATAATAACATCAGAAAACTCAAAAGGACCAAGTAGAGATTGGCTAAAATTTGTAAAAAGCTCATCAGCAAAAAACAAAATAAAAAGTTGGTTCAAAAAAGAGCAAAAAGCTGAAAACATCGAAAAAGGAAAAGACTTAATAGAAAAAGAACTAAAAAGAATTGGATTTTTACATAGTGATTTATTTAAAACAGAATATATAGAACCAATGTTAAACAAATACAAATATAAAGACCTAGACGAAATGTATGCTGCAATCGGCTTTGGAGCAAATTCATCAGTAAAGGTAATAGCTAGAATGCTACAAGAATACAGAAAAGAACATCAAGAAGAAAATATAGAAGAAAAAATACAAGAACTAGCAACAGCAAAAGCTAAAAAGCCAAAATCATCAAATGCAGGAATAATAGTAAAAGGAATAGACAACTGCTTAGTAAAACTATCAAAATGTTGTAACCCACTACCAGGAGACGAAATAGTAGGATATATCACAAAAGGAAGAGGAGTATCTGTACACAGAAAAGACTGTACAAATATAGGAGACCTGTTATCAGAAGAAAACAGAATGATAGACGTAGAATGGGATAAAGAAGAAAAAGTAGCATACCATGCAGACATAGAAGTACGTGCAAATGACAGGACAGGTTTATTATTAGATATACTAAAAGAAATAGGCACAACAAAAGCAAAAATAGAAGGCGTAAACACAAAAGTAACAAAAGAAAAAATTGCAACAATCGATATAACACTAGAAATAGAAAACTTAGCAGAATTAAGCAAAGCAATAAAAGCAATCAGAAAAGTAAACAGTGTGTATGAAGTAAATAGGAAAAAATAGGACATTTGGGGACGTTTCCTTTTGGACATTTTGTCCATTTTGGGACACATCTATATAAATGCGGAATTAAAAGAAGGGGAAAACAAATGATACTAAAAGAAATGAAAATAGACACTTGGGTAGGAGACCCAACAAATTGTTATATAATATTTGATGAAAAATCAAAAGAAATTATGATAATAGACCCAGCAGGAGATGTAGACAAACTAGAAGAGATGATTGACATTTTAGGTGGCAAATTAAAATATATCTATTTGACACATTGCCACGGAGACCATATATTTGGAGTAACAGAATTAAAGAATAAATGTGGTGGAAAAATACTAATACATCGTGATGATGCAGAAGGGTTAAATGATGCAAGTATAAACCTAACACCATACATCAGAGACGAGAAAATAGAATTAGAAGCAGATTCTAGAATAGATGGTGGAGATTTAATCCACTTAGGAAATTTAGAATTTAAGGTAATTCACACACCAGGGCATACGAAAGGTGGTACATCATTATATTGTGAAAGTGAGAAATGTCTATTCTCCGGAGATACTTTGTTTAGGGGAACTTGGGGAAGAACCGATTTACCAACGTCAAGCAGAGAAGATATAATGAATTCAATAACCAGCAAACTAATGAAATTACCTGATGAAACAATAGTATATCCGGGACATGGAGTAAGCACAAGGATAAAAGACGAAAAACCAATTTACCTAGAATTAAAACCAAAATTAATATAAGGGGATAGGGTGTTTTTGGGGACAGACCTAAAAAACACCCTAATCTTCAAAAATATAAATAATATAAAAATAAATTCAATTAAGGGTGTTTTTAAGGACTGTCCCCAAAAACACCCAAAGAAAGGAATGAGAAAAATGGCAAAAACAGAACCAAGGACATTATCTGGATTTATGGAATTGTTACCAAATGAACAGATATTGTTTAATCAAATGAGAGAAAAAATAGAAAATACATATAAAAAATTTGGATTTTTACCACTAGATACACCAATTGTAGAGTTGTCAGAAGTTTTGCTTGCAAAAGCAGGTGGTGAAACAGAGAAACAAATTTATAGATTTAATAAAGGAGATACAGATTTATCTTTAAGATTTGACTTGACTGTACCACTTTCAAAATATGTTGCAAAAAACTATGGAAATTTGAGTTTTCCATTTAGAAGATATCAAATAGGAAAGGTATACAGGGGAGAAAGAACTCAAAAGGGAAGATTTCGTGAGTTTTATCAATGTGATATTGATATTATTGGAGATGGAGAACTAGATTTAATAAATGATGCAGAGCTTCCAAGTGTGATTTATTCAATTTTTACAGAGTTAGGATTTAATGATTTTACAATTAGAGTTAATAATAGAAAAATTTTGAATGGATTATTTGAAGGTATTGGACAAAAGGATGTTTCTGTGGATATTTTAAGAATAATAGATAAAATTGATAAAATAGGAAAAGAAGCGGTAATTGTAGAATTACAAAAAATAGGGATTTCAGAAGATGCGATTACAAAAATAGTTGATTTCATAGAAATAGAAGGAACGAACGAAGAAAAACTAGAAAAACTAAAATCTTTGAACATAGAAAATGAAACTTTTAAAACTGGAATATATGAATTGGAATATGTAATTAGAAATATGAATTTATTTGGAATTCCAGCGAAGAATTATAAGGTGGATTTAACAATAGCAAGAGGATTAGATTACTACACTGGTACAGTATATGAAACATTTTTAGATGATTATAGAGAATTGGGCAGTGTGTGTTCAGGTGGAAGATATGAAAATTTAGCAGAATATTACACAGATAAGAGACTTCCTGGTGTTGGAATATCAATTGGTTTAACACGTTTGTTCTACAAGTTGAATGAATTAGAATTAATAAAGGCAACTAAGAAATCAATTGCTCAAGTTTTAGTAATACCTATGGTGGAAGATTTGACTGTTCCAATTAAGGTTGCGACCGCTTTGAGAAATAATGGGGTTAATACTGAGATTTATTTGAATAATAAAAAGTTAAAGGCTAAGTTTAAGTATGCTGACAAATTGGAAATTCCTTATGTTATTATTTTGGGCGAAGATGAGATTACAAATAATAAGTTCAAACTAAAAGATATGGCTTCAGGAGAAGAGAAGGAATATAGTTTGGAAGAAATTAATGAGATAAAATTTTAATGAAAAAAGAGTGCAGAAATTGTACTCTTTTTAACATTAAAAATTGTTGCTTTTGCAACAAAAATATTATATAATACCTTCAGAATTGAAAAAGGGTTGATAAAAATGAATTTGAATTTTGATATGGACAGTTTCATAAATGACTTTGAACATAACTGTCAAAGAGTACAAAAGAAGACCTTTTCAAAAAACGAAGTAATAACGACATACATACAAAAAAGAAACCAATTCTGCATACTAATAAGCGGAAATGCAGATTTAGTTCGTTATGACTTAAACGGAAATAGAACTATAGTAGAGCATTTATCAAAAAATGATATTTTTGGAGAAGTATTTTATACTGTAACAACAAACAATGAACTACTAGTAGAAGCGCGCGAAAAATGCGAAGTTTTAATATATATATATGATAGTATACATACAAAATGTAGAAATAATTGTAAATTTCACAATTTTTTAACTGAAAATTTACCTGAATTAATTTTAAACAAAGTTATAGACTTAAATATGCGTGTAGAGTTACTAACTAAAAGGACTATTCGCGAGAAATTACTTGGATATTTTACACTTCTTTCTACAAGAACTTTGAATAAAACTTTTACTTTGCCATTTTCTTTGACTGACTTGGCTGATTATTTAAGTGTTGATAGAAGTGCTATGATGCGTGAAATGAAGCTTCTTAAAGAAGATGGTTGTATTGAGAAGAATAAGAATAAAATTACTTTAAAAATATATTAAAAATGTAACAAAAATGTAATAAAACATCAAAACATACAAACAAGCAAACTTATAAAAAAATAAGTTTGCTTTGTTGCTTTTGCAACAGAAAGAAAGACGAGTTAATATATAATAAACAAAGAAAAAACTTAAAGGGGGAAATGTAGAAATGAAAGTCATAAAAAGAAACGGACAAGTAGTAGACTTTGACAGAGAAAAAATCAAAATAGCAATAGAAAAAGCAAACAAAGAAGTAAGGCCAAAAGAAAGAGCCACAAAAGAAGAAATAAAAGAAATAATAAATTATATTGAAGAAATGGGCAAAAAAAGAATACTAGTAGAAGACATACAAGACATAATAGAACAAAAACTAATGGAAATACAAAAATACGAACTATCAAAAAGATACATAGTATATAGATACACAAGAGCATTAGTAAGAAAACAAAACACAACAGACGAATCTATATTAGGCCTTTTAAGAAACGAAAACAAAGAACTAGCAGAAGAAAACTCAAACAAAAACACAATGCTAGCATCAACACAAAGAGACTACATAGCAGGAGAAGTATCAAGAGATTTAACAAAAAGAATGCTATTACCAGAAAAAATATCAAAAGCACACGAAGACGGAATTTTGCACTTTCACGATGCAGATTATTTTGTACAACCAATATTTAATTGCTGTCTAGTAAACATTGGGGACATGTTAGATAATGGAACAGTAATGTATGGAAAAATGATAGAAAGTCCAAAAAGTTTTCAAGTTGCGTGTACAGTTACAACACAAATAATTGCAACAGTAGCAAGTAATCAATATGGCGGGCAATCAATAGATATGATACATTTAGGAAAATACCTAAGAGTAAGCTATGATAAATACAAAAAAGAACTTGAAGAAAAACACGGAAAGCAATTATCAAAAGAAATGATAGAGGAACTAGTACAAGAAAGAGTAAAAGCAGAGCTAAAAGCAGGAATACAAACAATGCAATATCAAATAAACACATTAATGACAACAAATGGGCAATCTCCATTTGTAACACTATTTTTGCATTTAGAAAAAGACGACCCATATATCAAAGAAAATGCGATGATAATTGAAGAAATCTTAAATCAAAGATATGAAGGCGTAAAAAACGAAGTAGGAGTATATGTAACACCAGCATTCCCAAAACTTGTGTATGTATTAGATGAATTCAATAATTTAAAAGGTGGAGAATATGACTATCTAACAAAGCTTGCAGTAAAATGTTCAGCCAAAAGGATGTACCCAGACTATATATCAGCTAAAAAAATGCGTGAGAACTACGAAGGCAATGTGTTTAGTCCAATGGGATGTAGAAGCTTTTTATCACCTTGGAAAGACGAAAATGGAAACTACAAATTTGAAGGAAGATTTAATCAAGGTGTAGTAAGTATCAATCTACCACAAATAGGAATTATAGCAGATGGAGACGAAGAAAAATTTTGGGAATTGTTAGATGAAAGATTAGAACTTTGCAAAGAAGCACTAATGTGTAGACATTACGCATTGCTTGGAACACGTTCAGATATAAGCCCAATTCACTGGCAATATGGAGCATTAGCAAGATTAAAAAAAGGTGAAAAAATAGATAAACTATTATATGGCGGATATTCTACAATGTCACTTGGATATATAGGAATATATGAGCTTACTAAACTAGTAAAAGGAGTATCACATACAACAGAAGAAGGACGTGAATTTGCCCTTAAAGTAATGAATTATCTAAAAGATGCTACTCAAAGGTGGAAAAAAGAAACAAATATTGGATTTGCATTATATGGAACACCAGCAGAAAGCTTGTGTTATAGATTTGCAAGAATTGACAAAGAAAAATTTGGCACAATAAAAGATATAACAGATAAAGGATATTATACAAATTCATATCACGTAGATGTTAGAGAAGAAATAGACGCGTTTGCGAAATTAAATTTCGAAAGTGAATTCCAAAAGATATCAACAGGTGGTTCTATTTCATATATTGAAATACCAAATATGAACAAAAACATAGAAGCATTAGAAACAGTTGTAAAATTCATATATGACAATATTCAATATGCAGAATTTAACACAAAGTCTGATTATTGCCATGAGTGCGGATTTGACGGAGAAATATTAATAAACAAAGATAATGAATGGGAATGCCCAAATTGTGGAAATAAGGATCATAATAAAATGACAGTAGTAAGAAGGACTTGCGGATATTTAGGAGAAAATTTTTGGAATGTTGGGAAAACTAAAGAAATAAAACAAAGGGTAATGCATTTGTAATAAAAACGAAGGAAAATTGACATATTTCGACATATTTGTTGACAGGTCAATAAATACAGTATATAATGTAAACATAACAGATAGGAGGTAAATATAATGAATATTATATTACCAGAAAATTTTACTCGGTATATAGAGCAAGAGAAAGTGGTTTTTATAGAAGAAGGGATTTTGTATATGAAAAATACATATCAATTTAAAAGATTGATGATGGAATTAGCATATGCAATTTATGGTAACGATCGTTGCTATTGCTGTGGAAGTCATATTCCAAGAAGTAAAGCAACAATAGACCATATAATTCCACAGGACTATGGAGGCCCAGACATTACAAACAATATGATTCCATATTGTGAAAAATGTAACTCGAGAAAAACAAATTTAATGCCGAAGCAACATGACGAATATCTAGCAATTAGCAGCCAAGAAGGACGTCGCCAATTTGCAAAAAAGTGTAATTTGGAAAATGAGAACTTACGGTATGACAAAAACTTTTCTTATTTGTGTGATGATGAAAATGGTTATTGGGTTAAGCAGTGTCCAATAAACAAGATTAAAGGAGCAGATAAAAGAATCGACTATACAAACAAAGAAAGTAAAAAATGCAAAAAATATGAAGGCATAAGTCATCATTATAGTAGGTATAACAGATTTCAGAAACCACTTATTGTAGATAGAAATATGAATTTGCTTGGTGGCTATGAAACTTTAAGATTTGCTAAAGAGAGGAACAGAAAAAGAGAGAAAAAAATAGAAACAATGCCAGTCATTATTTTGGAAAATGTGCAAGTGTTTTATTAGACAGAGTAAAAAAACCAGAAAGAAAATATTCTTTCTGGTGATTTTTTTGTAAGTATAATAGTATATTTTATTTTTCATCTGCATTTAGAAAACGTTTAAGCAATTGCTCACGACAAAGATTTTCAAAATTATCATCTAAGGGCTCTAAAACAATATCCTCGCCATATTTTCTATCCAAACAATATTTTATAATATAATCAGCAAGTTCAGGATTTTTAGAAAGTAGTGGACCGTGTAAATAAGTTGCAATAACATTATTTGCAAAGAAGCCCTCTTTGCTATCGCCAAACTTATTACCATTACCAGCAAGTACATTTCCAAAAGAAGTAGAAACATCAAAAGTCTGTCCACCATGATTTTCAAAACCAATAACTTTAGTTTCTTTATTATTCAAATTGGCATTAATAACAACATTACCAATACATCTTTTTTTTCTATCATTTATAGCCTCTGTATAATAATCAAAAACTTCTAAACCAGGAATAATATTTCCTTCAACACCTTTATAATATTTTCCAAATAACTGATAAGCACCACAAATTAGTAAAAAGAATACACCATTTTCAACTGCTTCCTTAATGCTTTCTTTATACTTAAGCAAATCCTCAGACAAAATACCTTGTTCTTGGTCAGCACCACCACCAGCAAAAACCAAATCAAAATCAGAGAAGTTAGGTGGAGTATCTCCAATTGAATAAGGAACTATTATAGCTTCTATTCCACGTTTCTCTAAACGATATTTTAGTACTTGAATGTTCCCGAAGTCTCCATATAATTCTAGGATGTCAGGATATAAGTACAATATTTTTAGGACATTTTGGGACGTTTCCTTTTGGACATTTTGTCCATTTTGGGACACATCTTCTTTTTTCTCAATTTGTACAGGTCCTAAGTTAAGAATTTCTTTTCTAGTAGGTTGAAGTGCTGTGTAGTTTGCTATTACATATTTTTTTACATCTGTTTTATAGAAATTTTTTACAGCTTCTTTTAAATCTAAATAAGGCTCAATTTTGCTTGCATCAAAGCCAGATGTTTTAATTCTAATTGCTATATCATAAGCTCTTGTTCCAGCAGTCACAATTCTTGAAACATTATTCAAATCATCAAAATTGATATCCCAAATCCAAGAAACGTCATGACCATCTGCTAAATTATCATTTAGCACAAATAACAATTCTTTTTCGTCAGCATCTTCATTTAAAATACGAAGGCTAACATTACAGCCAGTTGGATTTTTGGCTAAATTTATTATAGTAGGAACACCATTTATTTCTAATTCTTCTAATCTACCATTATTCAAAACAAATGTTGATAAAGCTTTTTGTACAGTTTCTGTTTCAATATTATATAAACTTACACAAGATATAACAGCAATAAAGTTGTAGATATTGTAAATGCTGTTGAACCTAATTTTATAATCCACGTTATCAACACTGAAAGTTCTATTTTTTAAATCGACATTTGTAGCTAATTTATAAATTCCATTATCCCCATAATTGCAGTTAGGACATTTGAACTTACCAATGTGAGAATATTGATAATATTCATATTCTATACGAGTATTGCAGAATGGGCAAAATTTACCTTCTCCAGCTTCTTTTAATTCTTTTGTTGCATATTCGTATTTTTCCACGCTAAAATAATAAACATTGTGATTATTTGGATTTGCTTGTCCGAAGTCTTGCAACATTTGGGTCATCGTTGTTTAGAACAAGGTTGCCAGTATAAGTTTTTAAAAATTCATTAATTTTAAGTATAAGAGTTTCAACTTCTCCATTTCTATCTAATTGGTCTCGGAAAAAGTCAAGTACAACTAATGTATCAAGCTTAAAATCTTTAAACACAACAGGTACATAACCTTCATCAACTTCAAAAACCAAATAATCAGCTTTTATTTTTCCTGTTAAAGTACAATTTTTTAATAAAGTTGAAAGAATACCAGTTTCCATATTGTTTCCTTCTGTATTGCTGATTACTTTCTTTCCTGCTGTTTTAAAGACGTGACCAATTGCGTTGTTTGTCATTGTTTTTCCATTAGTTGCAGTTACAGCAATTACAGGACAGTTCACTTTAAAATATTTAAAGATATTTTCGTCCCAGTCAAATGCTATTTTTCCTAATAGATTTCCACCTTTTTTTCTACATATTTTTAAGATGATGTTTAGTATTTTCATAACTAATATAATAAAAAAATCTTTCATATTTTTCTCCATTTTTTGTTTTTATTTTGTGCTAATTATATCAAATGATACCTATAATAACAATAAATTTGCGAAACTTTTTTGAACAATAATTGACTAAGCTATATTCAATATAGTAAAATATCAACAAGGAAAGAAGGTTGAATAAGGTAAATTATTTATTCGAATTTGTGCCTTTAGAAAAGGAATGATATTAAAAATGGAAACAAAAATACCAAAATTTTTAAAAGAAAAGCTAGAAAAGCAATATGGAGGAGATTTAGCAAAAGCGATATTAGAAGGTTATGAAAAAACAAGAAAAGTAACATTACGAGTAAATACAATATGGTGTTAAGATAGATTTTGGACACGAAAGCGTAGAGATGTTATAATAGTTTTATACGCTTAGGAAGGAGTGTTCAAAGTGGCAAAAAATAAGAGTTATGACGAAGAATTTAAAAAGATGATAGTTG